>Ga0070739_10001224_pt1 | contig 39979 bp, 36 predicted proteins | sample Coa_R1_7_FD_66445 | JGI IMG/M metagenome (GOLD analysis project Ga0070739, IMG submission 66445) | Surface soil microbial communities from Centralia Pennsylvania, which are recovering from an underground coalmine fire - Coalmine... | ecosystem: Environmental > Terrestrial > Soil > Unclassified ...
TGCCCCACCCTGCATCGTGGGACCCACCGCCAAGGTGTAGCTGTTCTTGTTGGAATCGGTAACCGAGTTGACTGTCGCGGTGCTGTCGGCCCATCCCACTACCACCACATTCAGATTCCCGGCTGTCTGTGCAGCCGTATAAGCCACCGCAACGCTCGTCTGCGGCGTCTGCGGCGTCGCAGAGTTCACCTGCACAAAAGCAATCGCAGCCGCAGCAGATTCTGCGCTGACAATGAGGGCGATGAGGATCAAACTGAGGAGCGAACCGAGCCGTTGACCCATTCCGAAATTCCGAACCAATGTCACACAACCACCCAACGAATTCACACCACGCTTTAAGAACTTCATCACTGCTTCTCCCAATCACAATTTATGAGTCATGTTATACAGAACGACGCAACTCGTCTTTTAACCCTCCTGGAAACACAGGCTTACTCAATCCGGAGGGACGATAAAACAAATCCAATCAGTAGAATCCTCAAATTAGACGCCGAGGAGCGAATCGAATAGAGAGGACTTGGCATCTTCATATTGTTGGTCCTTCGCCGAGATGGTGCGCTCGGCATCGGGCCAAGTAATTTTAAACAGAGGGTCGTTCCATCGAACACCGCGGGCAGATTCGGGGGAATAGAATTCCGACATCTGATAAAAAACCTCCGTGTTATCCTCCACCGTTTGAAACCCGTGCGCGAATCCTTTCGGGATATAGAGCATTCGCGCATTTTCCGCGGTTAATTCCACAGCCATCCATTGGAGAAAAGTGGGAGCGTTCGGGCGCAGATCGATGATGACATCGTAAAGCGCCCCTCTCGTACACCGTACCAGCTTTGCCTCTGCAAACGGAGGCAACTGGTAATGCATTCCCCGAAGCGTTCCCTTCTTTTTATTAAAAGAGACATTGCATTGAACGACCTTCGGATCGAGACCGTGATTGAGAAACTCGCGCTGGCACCATGAGCGGGCAAAATAGCCCCGTTCGTCTTCGAGTCGTTCCAGATCAATCAAATAGGCGCCCTTTAGTTTTGTTTCAGTAAATATCATTATTGGGATGAATAAAATGATCTAAATCATCTCGTCCGGCTTAATGCGGAATTCGCCCCACGATCGCTTTGCCGATTTCGATCGACGCGGTCGCGGCGGGCGACGGGGCATTGCAAACATGGAGAGAGCGATCCCCTTGCAGAATGAGAAAATCATCCATCAGCCTTCCATCCTCCATCAGCGCCTGCGCCCGCACCCCCGCGTGGGTCGGCACCACATCCTCCATCTGAATCTCCGGAATCAGCCGCTGCAGACTTCGAACGAAGGCGGCCTTGCTCACAGAGCGGACAATCTCTTTGGCCCCTTCACGGAAGTGCTTGCGCGCCAGCTTCCAGAATGCCGGATAGGCGAGGACATCGAAGAGATCTTTCAGATCGACATCCGACTTGTGATACCCTTCACGTTTGAGGCTGAGGACCGCATTGGGACCGGCATGAATGGTCCCGTCAATCATCCGCGTGAAATGAACCCCCAGAAACGGAAAGTTCGGATTGGGAACAGGATAGATGAGATGTTTGACAAGGTATCTTTTTTCAGGCTTTAACTCGAAGTACTCTCCACGAAAGGGGACAATCTTCATCCCCGGCGTAAAACCGGCCATCTTTGCCACCCGATCGCTGTGAAGGCCGGCGCAGTTGATGATAAACTTCGTATGAAAAGAGCCGTCTGTAGTCTCGAGGAGACTCCCCGATCCGTTATTGATAATTTTTTCAACCTTGGTATGAAGTCGTAAATCTCCTCCCTGCTCTTGGACCAAACGGGCAAAGGTTTCGGCCACCCTTCGATAGTTGACAATTCCGGTGGAGGGGACCTCCAGCGCCGCGATCCCCCTGACATGGGGCTCGATTTCTTTCAGCCTCTCCCGTCCGATCTCCTTGACGCGAAGCCCGTTCGCCAGACCCCGTTCATAAAGATTTTTAAGGAGCGGCAGTTCTTCCGGCTCGGTGGCCACGATCACTTTTCCGCAGACCTCATGCTCGATCCCGTGTTTGGCACAGAATTCGACCATGGCGCGGTTTCCCTCGCGGCAGAGGGTTGCCTTCAGACTCCCCGGCTTATAATAAATTCCGGAATGGATCACGCCGCTGTTGTTCCCCGTCTGATGCCCGGCCCACACATTTTCTTTTTCCAACACCAGGAGACGTTTCCCGGGAAATTTCTCACTCAGGGCCATGCCGACGGAGAGCCCGACGATTCCTCCACCTATAATCGCAAAGTCATAAGTTGTCGTCAAGAAAAAATCCTTACTTCCGGGATCGGAACAACAAACTGCCCCCCCCACTTCCGGATATCGGCCATCTGCTGCATGATCTCATCCTTAAAATTCCATGGAAGAATGAGGACATAGTCGGGCTTTGTCTCCCTGATTTTGTCCGGCGCGAAGATCGGGATATGAGTCCCCGGGAGAAATTTCCCCTGTTTATAAGTATTCCGGTCGACGGTGTAGTCGATAAAGTCGGTCCGAATTCCGCAGTAATTGAGAAGGGTATTCCCCTTTCCGGGAGCGCCGTAGCCGGCGACCGTTTTTCCTTTCCGCTTGACCTCGATCAGAAAGGCCAGCAGTTTGCGCTTGGTCTCTTTCACTTTTTCCGTGAACACCGAATAGGTTTCCAGCCGGTTGTACCCGGCGGCGATCTCTTTCCCCTTCAGATCGAGAAACCGACGGCTGACCGGCTTGGAATCATCTTCCTTGTGACGTCCAAAAATCCGCAACGATCCCCCATGGGTCGTCAGCTCCTCGACATCGAATAGGGTCAGACCATGCGCCGCGAAAATCTGCTCGGCCGCAATCAAAGAAAAGTAAGAGAAATGCTCGTGGTAAATCGTGTCGAACTGGTTCTCTTCGATCAGCCGCATTAAATGGGGAAACTCAATCGTCACCACGCCGCGCGGCTTGAGGAGAATCTGGATCCCTTTCACAAAATCGTTGATATCGGGAACCTGGGCGAGCACGTTGTTTCCGGCGATCAGATCGGCCCCCTTCCCGTCGGCCACCATCTCGCGGGCGGTTTTTTCGCCGAAGAATTTCACCAGCGTCGGGACATTTTTCGCCTCCGCCGCCTTGGCGACGTTGGCGGCCGGCTCGACTCCCAACACCGGGATTCCCTTGGCGACGAAATGCTGAAGAAGATAGCCGTCGTTGCTCGCCAGCTCGACGACGAAGCTCTGCTTGCCGAGTCCCAACCGCTGCACGATCATCTCGGTGTAGTTCTTCGCGTGCTGAACCCAACTGTCCGAATAAGAGGAGAAGTAGGCATATTCGGTGAAGATCTCAGCCGGGCTGACATACTCCTGCAACTGCACCAACCAGCAGTGGTCGCAGACGTAGACATGAAGCGGATAGAACGGCTCCATCTGATTGAGCTGCTCGCGGCTGACGTAGCTCTCGCAGAGCGGAGACATGCCGAGGTCGACGAACGTATGCTGGAGGGGTCTCTTGCAGAAAAGACATCCCGAGCGGGTCGATGTGGATTTTGATTCCATAAAGTCTTCTTCTCCAAATAAATGAGATGAACCGGCCGATCCGGTCAGATTATTTCTTTGCCGCTTCCGTCCATCGCAGATCGGCATTTAAAAGACCGGCGCGCAGGAGCGATTTGATATGATCGATCCGCTTGAATTTCTCCCCTTCAAAATCTTCCAGCTTCAGGCCGATTTTTTGATACGCTTCGTAAAGCTGCTGCGCCCCCTTTCGGGCGGTCCATTGGGGTTTAAATTCAGGGAGCGCTTTTGCAATCTTGCTGAAGTCGGCCCGGTAGCATCGCTTGTCCGGCCCGCCGTCGGCCGCATACTCGATCCGGCAGCCGGGAACGGTCTCTTTGACGATGTCGGCGATTTCCCGAATCCGGTAATTTTCCTCCGAGCGGCCGACGTTGAACGCCTGGTTGTGCACGACGTTCTGAGGGGCCTGCAGCACGGCGATGAAGGCGCGTGAGATATCTTCGATATGAACGATCGGACGCCAAGGGGTCCCATCGCTCTTGATGAAGACTTTGCCTGAGGTAAATGCCCAGGCAACCAGGTTATTGAGAACGATATCAAACCGCAGGCGCGGCGAAACGCCGTAGGCGGTGGCGCAGCGCAGGAAGGTCGGCGTGAAGCGGGAATCGGCCAGCTTGCAGACATCCTGCTCGACGCGGACTTTCGACGTTCCATACGGTGTGACGGGGTTGAGCGGCGATGTCTCATTCACCAGATCATCTTCCGCGGTTCCGTAATTGCTGCACGACGAAGCGAAGACAAACCGACCGACCCCCGCCGTTTTCGCCGCCTCCGCCAAGCGGACCGATGCTTTGTGGTTGATATCGAAGGTCAGATCCGGATTGAGATCTCCGAGCGGGTCGTTGGAAAGCCCGGCCAGATGCACCACGGCGTCAAATCCTTCGAGATCGGAAGGGACAACGTCACGAATATCTTTCCTTAACGACGGCACCGCTTGAATCCCATCGCAGAATGTACAACGCTCATAAAGATCGGTATCCATTCCGACGACATCGTGTCCTTGCGCTTTCAACATCGGAACCATCACCGAGCCGATGTATCCTTTATGCCCCGTCACCAATATACGCATATTCCTCCTTTGCACCCCCCGCCGTTTACTTTTTTCTCATCTCAAATATTTTAGAGCTCGCTTTTGTTCTACTCAGACGCATTCAGCCATGAAAGTAGAATTAAATCCGAATGAATATTCTCCGGCGGTACATCACCAGAGAGACAAGCCACAGTGAAAAGACCACGATCAGCGACCTCAACATCGGTCCGTAGAGGCCGGCAAAAAAGGCATACCCTAAGAGTTTTTTCCAGACCCTGAAAATCCAATCGTCGAGAAGATGCGCCATACAGTACATGGCAATCGGATTCATCCCGACAACGACCAAAGGGAACACCCCGCGTCGGTAGCTTTTCACCTCAACCAACCAGAAGAAAGCGGCCAGCATCAGCAGCGCCCAACCGCTGCTGTAGACGACCCAGGAAGGGGTCCAGAGCGCTTTCACGATCGGGCAGAGGGTCTTATCCAATAGAATCCCTCCCAGCAGAAAGAGGGAACCGGCAATCAGGAGCCCTTTGAGTTTTTCGATCGTTAATCGAGAACTGCGAAGGAACTCGCCGGTGATCATCCCGAAGATCATCGTCGCGATCGTCGGGATAAAATTCAACGTCGTGATTCCCCCTTTGCGAAAAACGAACGGCTCCGAACGGGGAATCAGATTTAAAAACCATCGATCGAAATCGGCCGCCAGATTCGTGTTCTTATTCCAGTGCGCGAAGAAACCGGTGAATCGCTTCGACTCTTCCAACGCCCCGACGGAGGAATAATCAAAACCGGGAGCCGGCAGCGGATAAAGGACAAAGGCCACCCAGTAGCCGACCAGGATTCCCACCGCCACCCAGAACTGGACCTTGGCATTTTTTCCAAGGAGAACAAAAGCGAAGAGATAAGCGAAGCCGATCTGCGGCAACACCTCATCGAAAGTGACGCTGATCCGATTGGGCCAACTAAACATGACCAGATCGCGAAGAAATAACAATCCGAGAGTGCCGAGCAAAATTAAAGTCACCGATCGGTAAACGGCATGCAGCGCGATTTTCTGAGGAGAATCTCCTTTCGCGAGTCTGCTGGAGTAAGAATAGGGCATGGCCACGCCGACCATGAAAATGAAAGAGGGCATGAGCAGATCCCAGAATGAGCAACCTTGCCACTCCACATGGCTGAACTGGCCGGCGAGAAATTGCCACATCCCGTTTCCTTGAAAATGCCTGGCCACTTCGACGATCCCAAAACCGTCCCCGAACCACTTCGCGCCCGATATCAAAACCAACATGATAAAACCGCGATACGCATCCAAAGAAATCAAGCGGCCGGTCTTTTCCAGAACGGGCCAAGCAGCCGCAACTTCCGGTCGGCTCCCCGGATCGAGGCCGGGAAGGGTGATTTGTCCTGCCGTGGCCACTTCTCTTTCCGAAGAAAGCTGCGTCATTCAATCTGCTCCGCCGCCTGAGAAAGTTTCACCGATTCGATTCCTTCACCCTGTGCGAACGAAAGAAATTCTTTAATCCGCCGAAGAAACGCTTGTTCCTCCTCTTTCGTCTTCACATAATGGCTTAGTCCGGCTTTCAGCGCGGTCGAATGGAAAAACATATTGATGAATGGATATCGCTTCTTCATCATCCGCCGTGCCAATTGAATCATCTCTTTTCCGGTGCAGGGTTCAGGCGAAAGCCAGATGTTGTTGAGAAGCCCAAGTTGATGAAAAATTCCAGCCAAACGAAGCCTGCAGAGCGGTTGTTGCAAGAATCGCTGATAAAAGAAATTACATAATTCAAAATTCTGTTGGAGATAACCAATCGTCGCCGGGATCTCCACAAGGGGGCCGTTGACCGATTCTTTGAAAGTCGTTTCCGGAAAGCATCTGTATGGTTTGGGTGAGACGCGGGAAAAATTCGGACCTTCTTCATAAGACCAATCGATATAAGGCAAGATCGACGTGTCGACCTTATAACCCAATTTATAAAGACATCGAGCCACATCCTCGCTGTAGCCCCAACGACCGCTCCGAAATGACGTCGGTTCGATTCCAAAATTTTTTCGGATCGTCCCGTGTAGATGGTTTATCTTGCTGAATTGGACATCGAAAGGTAAATTACATAACATGCTGTTTCGCCGGCTGCTTTTTTCATGAGACGGATCGAACGGCGGCGTGTTCCAGGGATGGCAGTGCGTTCCGATCTCGCAGCGATCCTGATCGAGTATCGGTTTTAGGATCCCGACAGATGGCTCATCGGCTGCCACGGCGTAAGTGATCAGATAGGTCGGCGTGACGTGATAATCATCAAACAGCTGCTGCAGGACCGGAATCTTTTTTATATTCTCCAACGTCGCGCCGGTCGGACGGTAGTCCCCCCAATTATCTTCTTCGGTATCGATGGTAATGATCAGCTTCATTTCTCTTCGCTTTTAACGATGACTGTTGACCAATTCCGTAATGGCGATCTTATCCCGATCCGACAACAATCCATGGACGGGAATGGTGAGAAGCCTTTCGGCGATCTCTTTCGCAGCAGGGAAGGCCTCCCCCTCAAAATCGGCTTTGATTTCCTTTATCTCATTGATGGCTGTCGGATACATAAAGCTGAGCCCCAATCCCCTCTCCCGCGACAGCGAATAAATCCGATCCCTTTTCTCGACGCTTTCGACGAGAACAGGAAGCCGCAGATAAGGAAGTTCTCCTCCCCTTAAAGTGTTGGCGCGTAAAGATTTAATGAAATACGATCCGTTCTTGGTCCTCTCCTGCTGAGATCGCTCCAAACGTTCCTTCCATTTTCGCATCGACGCGCCTTTCAGTCCTGAAAGTTTTTTAATCGGAAAATCGCGATAGAAAATCGTCTCCCCTAATTTCAGGAACGGCAACCCATCCGGGAACCAATAGAGGGCCGGATGAATAAATATCTTCATCAACAAGAGGGAGAGAAACTCCTTCACTCCCTCGACCAGCCCCGGTTTTTCTAATTTAGAAAACTCTTTCTCAACGGCCATCGCGATCTGCATTGAATGGGTTAAAATAACGCCGCCCGATCCGCAGGTAATATTCTTTCCCCGACCGAAACTGAAAAATCCGACATCTCCGATCGTCCCGAGCTTGCTCCCCTTATAAACGCTCCCCATCGCCTGAGCGGCATCTTCGATGACGTAGATCCCTCGAAAGCGACATAAAGATTGTATTCGATCCAAATCTGAAGGAACTCCAAAAAGGTGATTTGGAATCACGCAAAGTGTATTTTCATTCACTGCTTTCTCAAGCGATTTGTAATCGAAATCAAGCGTCGAAGGATCAATATCGCATAATTTTACTTTAAGGCCTGCTTTCACAATCGCGGACGGAACGGAAAAACAGGTATAGGCGGGGATGATGACCTCTCTCTTCGGTGAAAGAGATTTCAGACCGGAAAGGATCAAAGCCAATGCTGCTTTTCCGGAAGAGACCGTAAAGACATATTTCATGCCGAAATAATTTCTGATCTCTTCCTCGAATTTTTCAACCGACTTTTCTCCTGAAAAGATTCCGCCAAGACCATACCAGAAATCTCTCCAATAGAGTGGCGCGGCTGCAGGAGGAATGGTTCTTTGTATTCTCATGGTAAGTTTTTCACAATTGCGGGACCGATCATCCGGGTCAACCCGACCGGAAGTTTTTTCCAGAGTTGGATGGCCGCCGCATATTTTGGATTTTTGGGATTCAATTCCGGGAGCTTCCCTTCATTTTTCATCCAGTAATACCAATACAATGGAACCGCCTTGGCCCCCCACTGCTCCTTAAACTTGTACGTCCCTTCTCCAGGTGTGGACCGGCCGAAATCGAAAACCCGATATCCCCGATCGCAAGCCCAGCTCAACGCGGTCCAATAGAGCAACATATTCGGGCCGCTGCGATTGTATGCCCTGAGCGAAGAGGCCCATGGAATTTCGAGGGTCTCCCGGAATCCGATCAAAAAACCGGACGCCACCGGAAGCGTATTTTGATAAACCGTGCAGATCCAACTGGTATCGGGGAACGCCTCCAAAATATTTTTGAAAAAGAACGTGGGATAAACAGGCGTTCCAAGGTCACGCATATTTTCAGAGAAGACGGAATAAAAAGAATCAAGCTCCTCGATTCTTCCAATTTTGGCAATCATCCCATCTTTTGTCGGCCTTCGAATTTGGCTTCTGAGCTTGGCATCAAACGTTTTAAAGAGTTCATCGCTGTTGGAGGGAAGCGGGAGTCGCATCGATACCTTGGCCGTTTTAAAAGGAAGACCGATATTTAACGGAGCCTCCTGTCTTAACTCAATATGAGATATCTTTTCTTCCGCGGCCCACTCCGTGGCTTCTTTCAGCAAAGCGGTCGCGACGAAATCATCCTCGGCGCAGATCCCGCCATAATTAAAATAGGGAAGGGAAACCATAAAGCTTCCAAAGAGGAAACTCTTCAGATGAATGGCCGGGAAAATCCCGCGGATTTGACCTGATCGATCCTCCGCATACCAATAATAGGCCTTTTGACCGAAACTCTTTTCGACCACCTCTTTCCAACCAAGATCGTGATAGAGCGTCGCCGTGGAAGCGCCTTTGAGGTATTCCTCCCATCGGGCCCGATCTTGCGGTTGGTATAATCCGATCTTCAACGCCGCTATCTCACCCAAATCTTGGCCACCGATTTAAAAAACCGAAAACCGAGCCATACCATCAGCGGCCATCTTCGTTTATAAAAAAAGAAGGCAAGCGAGCGATCTCCCCGATCGGCCCAATAAAACTTGTACTCCTCATACCCTTTTAGAAAATTATATTCGGAAAACCCTTCCGCAATCGCCTTTTCGATCGAGAGACCGACAAGAATATTTCCAACGCTGATCTCTTTAATAAACGAGCGGTCCGCCGCCATGAGATATAAGAAGAGCCGCTCCCCACACCGCAAATGGAGCAGGCCGGCGACATTTCTTCCGTTGACACTTAAAAAATCAACCCAAATTTTGTCCTCTCCCTGAGCGTGGAGATGAACCTTCTCGAGAAAAAGGAAGAGCGGATCTGAATGATTCCATCGCTGTTGATAAAGCTCTTTAAATTCCTTTAGCGCGTGCCCGGCTTTCTCCAGCTTGAATGATTCATGCCGGACTTCTCCTTCCCTCTCCAAGATTCTTAAATCCCTTGCGTACCGTTTTCTCCGGCTGGAAGATAATTGCGAGAGAAAATCTTCCCGGGTTTTTGGAAGAATCAGGGATGGACAGAATGCGCCCGCTTCCACCTCGACATGTCTTCCATCCGCCTTCATCTGCTCCATGAAGTGGAGAAGGAACAATGACTCGGAAGGAATGTCGAAAAAACCAAAACAATCCCATTTCGAAGAAGCTTCGCCGAAAAGAAACTGGTAAATCGATCGGGCGACCTCTTTCTCACCCCCTTTTTTCGCAAAAACGTCCAAATAATCGGATCCTGCTTCCGGCGTTCCGAGAAATTCAATTCGCCTCATCATAAATCCGGCGTATTTCACCTTTCGTATACACCAGGGAGCAATGCCGATGAGCATATTCTCACTATAGACCATGAGAATATAGAGCTCACGATCTGCATTCGCGAAGCACTCAACCCAGGAATAAAGCCACTCCCAAGTGAGAAAAATCGTATTGGATCTCGACAGGGCCAATAGATCATTCCATGGCTTGGCAATCGCGGCCAACCCCTCTTTTGTATCGATCACTTCGATATTCGATTTTTGATTCATCGACAATTGAATCCGCTAATTTCCAGGCAAGTAGTCCGACAGCAATGGGAAAATTTGCCGGGCAAATTCCTCGACCCGAGCCAGCGCTCCCTCTTGGGAGTCTCCCTCTCTGATTTCCGTCGAGATCAAAATCACAGCGCCATTGGTTTGGGCGCGTGTGAAACCGGACCAAGCGGTATAAAATTTGGCGAGATATGGATTGGTAACAATATGGCCGTTTAAATTGTACCACATCAGGTAAAGCCGGCTCTCTTTCCCTTCTCCCACGATAGCCTTGTTCACTGCGATTGCTTCCCCGTTGTTCAGATGAACCGTTTCCATCGAGGCATTACTAAAGTAGGATCGGGCTTTATAATAAATCAGTTCTCTGTTCTGCTCCTGAGTCTCAAAATAGCCGATATAAAGATGAACACCCTGCCCCATCTTCTCTGCATTTTTATAATAGATGCGGGAAAGTTCCCGATCGACATGAAGCTCGGTATATGGGTGATAAAACGTGACGGCATGCTCGCTCTGCCACTCACCTACTTTCATTGGTAAGCTCTCCAAATCCGAAGTTAATGGAACCGGCTTCGGTTTATACAGGAAATGGAGATAACTTCCCGCTACAACCAACAGTCCACACGCAAAAAGGGCCGTAAAATAAATATTCCTTTTCGGCGAAAAAGGAGAACTGTCATCAGAGGCAACGGTAAATTCCTTTAAAGGTAAGGATGTCGAAGGGAGCGAGGTTAAAATCGACAATCCGAGGAAGATGGCTCCGTATCCCATCACCGAGACGGATAAGCCTTGAAGGACATGATAGGGACCATGGATATCTCCCCCGATGCCATAATATGCGAGTATTCCAACCAAGAAAACGCGAAGGCTGTTGGAGAGAATCGAAACCGCAACCGCAAAAGAAACAAGCGTTGCTCGTCTCTTCCAATCCTTTAGAAAAAGGTAGGCGAGCGGAATTCCGATGGCGATCACGGCAATCAGGTAGTTGACCCCGCTGCACCCTCTCGCAACCTCAAGAGTAATGTTCGGCAGTTCGATATACTTCCCCTGTTGGTACACAGGGATCCCGATGAATTGGAGCAGCTTTACGGCGATCGTTGCTGAAAAAATTTGAAACGGCAAATGGAGCCGGTCGGTAATAATCTCCCAAACAGGAATCATAAAAAGAAGATAGGCGATCGGAAAACAGAGGGTCTGAAAAAATTTCGTCCCGAGGAGGAGAAGCACCACCCCTGCAAGCGTCGGAATCAGCGAAAGCTCCTGGACCAGCTCGACCGCCCCTGCATAGCCCAAGAGAAGCAGCAACAGTCCCGCAAATAATAACGGAATTCCCCCGGCGAAATTCGGAGAGGGTCGTAGGCGGGCCAGCTTATCGCGTCTAATCCAAACCAGATACAAACTAATCAACGGAATCAGGAAACCATAAGAATAGATATCCACCGAAAGCCATTGCCCCACTAAGGCAATGAAGACATTCAAATAGCAAAAGAGGAAGACCGAAATGAGGAGGCCTCCCAGGATCAGGGCGGACCAGTTTGTATCGCCGTACGCCGTCAAAAGAGAAGGAATCCTCGACGCTTCGGATCGCCTGATGACCGGATAATCTTCTTGAATCGGTTCACTCAAAATAAAGCCCGTTTAAATTGTTTCTATCGTTCAAATTAAGAGAGGTAAATTTTACCCTGATTCCTCTTCAATCAGCACACAGGCTGCCGCCATGACGGTGCACCACCGTGCTTTTTAGAAATCCCGATTTTATTGACCCAACTTTGCCCATCTTTTCAGCGGTTAAGTTGGAAAACGAAGAAGCGTGTAAGAAATTAAACGACCTGTTCCAGGTCTACGACCAGTCGAGCTTGACAAGAGAGCATCTGCAAAAGGAGGACAACTCTTTGTTGGGCGCTCATCTCCCGCTCAAAGGCCGCTTCAAACCCTTGGAGAGGTCCCTTGTTTATCCGCACGATTTCTCCCGACCGAAAGAGAGGGGGCTGAACAGTCACATATCCGCCATGAAGTCTTAACTTAATGGATTCAATGATCGCTTCATCGATCAATGCAGGTCGTTCACCAAAAGCAACCAATCCCCGCACACCCCGGGCGTATTGAACAGCCCGATAATGGGTCTCCATGTTAAATCGAACAAAAAGGTATCCCGGAAAAAGCGGGCTGATGACCCTACTTCTTTTGCGCCGAATTATCCTTTCTTCCATGATACGGGGAAAAAAGGTTTCGACACCCAATCTTTCTAAAGACTGCTCCGCGGTCTCTTCTTGGCGGGTCAGAGTATTGACGACATACCAGTTCATTTCGACCGATGTGCGTCTGCCCCAAGGGTCAACGAATGGATCGTCCGGAGTTTGGCCCTGCGGTATATTATCTTCTTTCACAAGAATAACCCTCGCCTCGAATTCTTTTTTATTTTCCGATTTCAACCGGGATCTCAACCTGGGCCGGTTTTTCCTCGGTTCTCCGCACAACCAAGTCTTGCAGCGGTCCGAATCGAAAATCCCGGAGAAGACGCCGTAATCGCGGCTCTGTTTTATCAAGATTGACATAATGTCTAAACCGTGAAAGCCGACTGCCGTTGATCCGCGGCTGACTCGGATCGATCTCCCACGGATGGAAATAAAAAATGGCCGGCTGTCCTTCTTGATGGATCCGGCGGATCCCCCATCGAACGAAAGAATAGGGGAATATTCGAAAATATCCTCCGCCGGCGACCGGCACATTGCGGCCGAACAATTGAACCGTCGAGAGGGGAAACTCCCAGAGCCTTCCCCCGTCTAAAGAAATTCGATAAGGGAAACGATCCGAATCGGGAATGCCGTAGCGGTCATGATGGATGGGAAAAACGCTGGAATCGTAAACAAACCCCAACTCCTGAAGGACATCAAGACACCAGATATTTTCTTTAATGATGGAATAACTTGCCGCCCGATAACCCAGAACAGGAACACCCAAAAGATCCTCAACAATATTTTTAGCCCGCATTGTGTCTTCGCGAAATTCTGTTCGATTCATGTTGTAGAGAAGACGATGCCGGTAACCGTGTGATGCGACCTCATGTCCCTCTTTGTGGATGGCCAGGACCAGCTGCGGGTAGCGCTCGGCAATCCAACCAAGGACGAAAAAGGTGGCCTTGACTCGGTGAAAATGGAGCAATTCTAAAAGCCGCCATGTGTTTCCGATGACCCGGCTTTCATAATGGGGCCACTGCTCGAACCGGATGTGAGATTCGAAACCGGAAACCTGATAATAATCCTCAACATCAATCGTCAGCGCGTTCAGCACCGGTTCACTCCCTCTGACCCTCATCTCCGTTTCCATTTTCATTGCATGATCCTCAATGGGAGCGCCGCCGCCGTCAGGGTGACCATCACTTGGTTCCTTCGGGTATCCTGGATGGTCGCTCCTCCTTCCGCGCGCTGATCCAAGTAGGAATAATTGATTCCGCCACTCAACCAAGAGCGTAAGGTCATTTGGATTCCTGTTCCGATCTCCTGAGTCCTAATTTTCTGTGTCGGGCCGGAAAGGGTGTCGTTCATCCCATATCCAAGACTGAAAAAGCCGGTGGTCGACCTTGCCAGAACGCGATTGATCTGGGCGATCAGATTCTGACTGAGGGTGGCTGTTGTGGTGAGCCCCCCTCCGGTTCCGATGCCACGGGTGTATTGAAGCGAGATGCTTCCATTCTCTTCGGTTTTCGTGAGTCCGGCATTCACCGTCCATTGCGCCCCGGCCCCCGCAGTGACTGCAACGCCTGTTCCAAGATTGACCGCGAAGGTCGGACTGAATTGATAAAGATTTCCCAAAGTGAAACGGTGGACCGTCACGGAGTCGGACCTTTGATAATCGGTGATCGATCCGAGGTAAGAGATCGTCCACTGCATCTGCCGTGAAGCGCGATACCCCCCCGTCAGGCCCCCTTCGTGAACGGTGACATCCTCCAGCGCTCCTCCCTGATATCGAGTGATTACATTTGAATAAGACAAGCTCGTGCTGATTCGAGGGGTCCATCCATAGCCGACGAGAACGCCGGCACGGTTTCGAAGCGTCTGGATCCGCCCCGTTTGAACGCCGCCGTTGGCCTCCCGCGGAAGAGAATCAGCCCCGGCGACGTAGGAAAACGCGGGCAACTCCGGCACATAAGCGAAGCTCTCAATTATCCGGAGGTCAAGCCCCCGGAGTGATTCTGAAATGAATGGAATATGGATCTCCATCCCAAGCGTCTGGCCATATCGGTTCTGACCGGGATGGCGCGCATTGAACTCCGCGTTCCCTTCATACCTTGCAGACATATCCCAATTCCGTTCTTTTACAGCGAGGCTCAATCGCGGCCCCACGGTGGTTGTGAACTCGCCCTGTCGCTCGGCTTCTATCTCTTGGAAAAAAAAATTATCAGTGTATCTTTCCGAGAGAACCAGGGAGGGAGATAAGGTGACGAATGCCTCTGCGCTCTCTGAGAAACCAATCAGGAAAACGAATATCGGTGTGATCCATCCAAGCCACCCTTTTAATTCTCTTCGGAATAACAAATGTCGGATATTGCGTGCCCTCAATCCGCTCTCCGACCTCCGGCCCGTAACCCCGGATACCGCTTCGTCATCGTGCTCCCTTGCCCCCCAGAATCACCCGGATGGTCTCCATCACAATGGTCATGTCAAAAAGCGGAGAAAGATGCTTGATATAGTAAAGATCGTATTGGAGTTTTTCCAAGGCATCTTCCTCGGTCGAACCATACTGGTATTTTATCTGGGCCCAACCGGTCAGCCCGGGTTTCACAGTAAAGCGGAGATCATAATAAGGAATTTTTTTCCGAAGTTGATCCACAAAGACAGGCCTTTCGGGTCGTGGCCCGACAAAACTCATCTCCCCTTTTAAAACATTAATCATCTGCGGAATCTCATCGAGCCGGAGCAGCCGCATGACCCTTCCGAGCCGTGTGACGCGCGGGTCATTTTCACTCGCCCAGACCGGCCCGGTGGCTCTCTCTGCATCCTGGCGCATCGAGCGAAATTTAATGACCATGAAGTTTTTTCCCTTCTCTCCCACCCGCTCTTGGCGATAAAAGATCGGCCCCTTCGAATCAAGCTTGATTAAAATCCCAAGGATGAGAAAAATCGGCAAGGAAACAATTAAGCCGACGGAGGCGAGGAGGATATCCAGGGCGCGCTTTGTGACGCGCATAATGCTCATCCGATTGAATCCCTCGCTGAAGATCAAACTGCTGGGCCTTAGTGGCCGGACCAGAATCTTGCCCGAAATCTGCTCATAAAAAGAAACCCCTTCCACCACTTCGACCCCCTGGACCCGGAGATTCAGAAGGGCTTCGACCGGAAGTTGTTTTCTTCGATCATTCAACGCGATCACCACTTTCCGGACTTGATGGACACCGAGGATCGTTCCGAGTTTTTCCCACTCCTCTCCCAGCTTATCAGGAGCGCCCAAGTCCCATTTGAACTGAATCGGTCGATATCCCAGATTCCGATATCGTATGAGCGTTTCCATCAAGAGGGTCGCAACCTGTCCCGATCCGATGATCAGGACCGGTGTCTCCCACCGCTGGATCGCGACCAATGCTTGGTATCCAAGGCGAAGTCCGATCAGAATAAACGGAAACCAGACAATACGGGTCCAGAAACGATCTGCCGATCCGATGCCGATTGGGACAATCAGATAAATTGCAAACAGAATCCCGCCGGCCAGCAAAATGGCTTGAAGATGCTTCACCCAAAACTCTTTCAGAGAGTACCGTGGGAAAGAGGGATGCAGTTCATTGTAATAGAGACAGATCTGGACAACCAGTGGCACCAAGATTAAATTGGTCCATCCGTTTCCCTTGGTTGTAGTGGATCCCATTAAAAAGAACAGAATGGCGGCGTTTTCCAAAATGAAGTACACCGTATCCCGAATTGGAAGGTAACGATTAAAAATCCGAATCATTGTCTATATTCCACCCGTAAGAAAAACGCAGACTTAAGTGTTATGTGACCGATCAATACTCAACACTTGCTAATACCCATACTCATAATATCGAGAAGGCCAATCCATCTTGGCCCGATTTAGAACACTGCCGATAATCTTGGAAGAGCCGAGTGATTTGATTGCTTGAGCAAGAACCTGTTCGGGAACCTCCCCGGCGCGAACGACGATCAAAATCCCATCGACCGAATCCGAAATAAGGCTCATATCGAAAAGGGGGAGAATCGGCGGAGCGTCAATCCAGATGTAGTCGAACCATGCCCGCACCTCCGTCAAAATATGCTTGATCTCCTCCGTCGTCCAGATATTGCTCTCTTTGCCCGATCGGCGCCCCATCGGAAGAATGGCCAGATTCTCAACCGGTCCTCTTTTGAGGGCGTTCCCAAGCTGCACCCTCCCTTCGATGACATCGATTAGGCCGAGATCGTCTCCCATTTCGAATTTTTTCGCCAGCGTCGGATTTTTAAAATCTCCGTCGATGACGAGACACCTCTTCCCAAAATCCCGAGCGCAAATAATGGAGAGATTCGCGGAAGTGGTCGTTTTCCCTTCCCCCTTGACCGAGCTGGTCAGGGCGATCATTTTTTTCTCCGGAGTACGGCAAAGTTGATCGACCTTTGCAAAAAGCATCCGGTACCGATCGGAAGAAAGGGAGACCCTTCGGGTCAGCGTCACCAATCCTTCCTCTTTTCCTTCCTGAAACTCAGGTATGACTCGTTTCGCCATTGGTTTTCTCATCATTCGCCGCAATTTTGCTTAAATATTGCTCAGTGATCTTCGCGTCCTCATCAAAGTCGGGAATTGAAGCCAGCACCGGCACCGATGTAATCCGTTCCACCTCTTCCGGCCTTCGGATGGAGCTATCGAACTGCTCGCGAAGAAAAGCGAGTACAATTCCAACGCCCAATCCACCGGCAACGCCGAATAATCCGATGCGGAAAGGATCCGGCTTGAACGGTCTTTCGGGAAGATTGGCCGGATCAAGAATTCGGAATTGCTCTCCTTTTTGCCGCTTCTCAAGATTTTCAGAAATTTTAGCGTTCAGTTTCTTATCCAAAAGGGACTGATAATTCTTCTTTGTATTCTCATAATCCCGTTCCAGCACGGCAATTTCTTGCTCGCGTGCCGGCGCATTCTCAACCCGCTTGTCATAAATCCGAATCTGCTTCTGTAAATCTTGTTCCCGCTCCTTCAGCGTGTTCAGTTCCATATCAATCGCTTGAATCTGCTTCTGGATTTCCGCGATATGGGCTCTTTCCATTTCAAAACCGATGGATGTTTTTGTCGGTGTTTTTCTCCGCTCGCCCTCCACCGAGGCGGGCGGAAGCGCGCCAATTTGGTTCATTTCCGTCTGAGCGACCTGATCCTCCAGATCTGAAATCTCTCGTTTGAGCATGATAATATCGGGATAATTGTCTTTATACTCCGTCTGCAAATTCGCAAGATCCGCTTTCTTTTGGATCAGCTTAAGCATCAGCGCAGAGGGGGGTCTTTCTGTCGAAGGGGCTGAGAGCCCCGATTTAATCAAGGCTTCATCATCTACTTCGATTCGTTGTTTCGCTTCCTCTTCGATCCGCTGTTTTGTCAATTCAATTGTTTTTTCGAGAACCATTTTGCGGTCTTGTGCCGCTCTTCTCGCCAATTGGGTCGCCAACAAATCCGATTGAATCCGATCGAGCGACCGGAGGTTCGCATCCAACTGCTGCGGAAGCTCTCCCATATGGATCCGTTTAAACTCGCCGATCCGTGCTTCCTGCAGCTCAAGGGTATCTTTTAAATTTTTCAGTTCATTGTCGAGGAACTCGGTGGTTCCTTCAACCAACTGCTCTCGAATTTTAAGATTCTCTTCAATAAAAAGAGAGGCCAGCTCATTGGTCACATTCATGACCATCACCGGATTCTCTCCCTGAAATGAGATTGAAAAAGCTTCGATGTTGTTGTTTCTTGCAACGGTTGTCTTGACCTCGATGTTATTTCTCATCAAATTAATAATATCTTCGGTGATCATCTTTTTGGATTCTTGCTGATACAATCCAAACTTCTGAATAATCTTCTCGAGGAGCGAGCGGCTCATAATCTGCTGCTGAATCGTCGAGAGCCGACCGTCCACCGATCCAGAAACAGCCGATTTGACATATTCTTCCGGAACTTTCTGAGCTTCTACCAGAATAAGCGTACTGGATCGATAAACTTTTGGGAGTTTTATAATGAGCGTCCAAGAGATCGCAATTCCCAAAACCAAAGGAATGATAATCCAGACCTTTTGGCGCCAAGCCATATCAAGATAATCGCGCACCATTTGTGCAAGATCTTGATTCTTTTCTTCCATCTTTGCTCTTATCCTCGCGCGTTCACTTCACGAATTGGAAAACTAAGGGACTAATATGGTATCCCCTCGATGGAGGAGAACATTCCCATCGGGATTCCGGCCGCTCACGATGTCCTTATAGCGGATCCGAATACGTGTCTCTCCCCCTCCTTCCCGTCTCAGGAGGAGAATATTCTGCGGATCCGCATACTGAGTGAACCCACCCGATAGCGAGATCGCCTGAAGAAGGGTTGTGTCGCTACGCAGTTGAAGTTTGCCAGGATGGGCCACTTCTCCCATGACAAAAACCGCCAAGCTGTTAATCTCCCGGACGATCACAGAAACTTCAGGTGTCTCTTTGTATTCTTTTAAGCGCTCTTTGATTGAATCCCGTAATTGGGCCGGGGTCAAACCGGCCGCCTGTATATCGCCGACAATCGGAAGTGAAATCTTACCGTCCGGGCGAATGGAAACCGTTCTTGAAAGCGCTTCATTTTTCCAAACAAGAATCTCCAAAACATCTTCCGCCCCGAGAACATAATCTCCGGAAGCGGCACCCGTCGTCTCCTGCACCTCCGGCATTTGATTCTCGGATTGCGAAATTGCTTTTTGGTGTGTTGTTCCACATGCTGTATTCAACGTGAGAATGAGTCCTAATAAAATAATTATTAAGTTTTTTCTAAAAAGCACATCTCCTCCAGTTACAAATAAAAATCCCCTCACCCAAACTGGTGTGCGGAGGAGGGGATATTGACACAGGTCTCCTAACATGATATACAGAACCTGTATCTCTGATGGAGATACCCTCCTTATGGGACGCTCAATCCTAATTAAGGAATCGAAAGGGTAGCGATCTGGCCATCGCTACCCTTTTTCTTTACTTATAGTAGAAAACGCAGACCGACCCAATACCCTTTTTGCTTCTTCAGCCCCTCTACCCAACAGACTTCCGCCAACGTCGGAGAGGTCGCATTCACTTTAGGGACAGGAATACTCACCCGTATGATCTGGGACTGAGAGAGAGGCGTTTCCGTCTTTAAACAGAATCCGCCGCTGCTGATATTAATTGTTTTACCAGCGTGTATTTTTTCCTTAAGATCAAGAGCAGCGGAGGGCTCATAAGTGACCTTGGTCCGAAGCCCATACCGTTCTGATCCTCTCCGTTCCTGGTTATTTCCTCTCGCCATGCCTGCCTTTCCTAACAACGTGATTGATTATTAATATTGATTATTAATTATGTGCCGACGCAGTTTTATCCCCCATTTAATCGATTTGAAAAACGCCCCTTTATGTCTTATTTCACAGTGATATTATAATGAGGGAATCTTGACAGGCATTCCTCAAAGATGATATAGAGGAATTGTATCTTGCCTTGTAGGATACCCTCCTTACGAAAGCCTTACCACCGTATTAGGGAGGTAAAGGGTAGCAATCTGACCATCGCTACCCTTTTTCTTGCCGAATTTAATTCTCTAACTTTAAGGGATAATCTTCGAATTATCAATCCCCTCAAAAGAGGGGGTCTGTCTTAGACCCGGCCTCTTTCACAACGGACTTTCCCCATCAAAGAAATAGGATCGCATCCCATTCCTCACGGCAGCTCTTCGCAATGCCATCTTACTTTCTACCTATAAAAATATTTGTTATGAGAGGAGTGCCTTTCCGATCGTTGAGTAGGTAAACCCCAGTTTTATTAGGTAGGAAGGTGTTGGTGGAGAATTTTAGCGACAATACCGGCGCGGGTGGTCACATTGAGTTTTTTCATAATTCTTTTGACGTGGTCTTTTACCGTGTATTCTCCAATATCCATATGGGATGCTACTTCCTTATTCGTCTTCCCTTCCAGGAGGAGCCTTACGACCGCCTGCTCACGTTTCGTGAGATCAGTCGATTGCACAAATTGATCAATCCGAACCCCCTGGGACACTTTTTCGATCAATATCATGATGTGCATTGCGTCTCGATTGCTTCCTTCTTTTTGTAAAAGAAGCGCCCGAAAGAGAAAAACGGTCCCTTCATGAATGCATACCCGGTTTACGGTCGGCATCGCCGACTTGATTTCATCTCGGCCTGTGGTATCGACGGTCTCCTTAAACTGGAGATAAAGTTGATAGACGATCTGCGGCAACGAACGATGATGCGGAGAGGATGATGGACTCTTGGCTGTGAGCGCATCAAGAAGGTTTTTGGCGTCATGATTGACATAGAGGATATGGCCGTCCTGATTCAAAATCAGAATTCCAGGCTGAGCTCTTCGGCGAACCAGCTTATGAAGCTCTTCTTCGCTGATCTCCGTCATGATGGAGCTCTTTTGAGAAGGATGGACCTTTTCTAGATGACTTCCGATAATCGGCGCCACGAAGCTCAGCATGTCGACATCGGCATCGGCAAAATCACCTTTACTCTTCTCTCTCCAAAAGGCAATATAACCTCTGCATTTCTTGTCCCCATCTAAAAGAATTTGAATGAGAGAAAAATAAAGATGATTCGGCTTTAGGACGGTTTGATAGATCGGATGGCTGGTCAAACGGGCGGGAGTCCACCATTCCCCTCCCCGCATGCAAAGCGCTCCCCGTTGGACCAGTTGCCGAACGGCCGGAAATAAAGAAGAGCCGGGATCGCCGCCGTTCATCTCGGGCGGAGCAATCCCGTTCCATATCTGCCGAGGAGATCGGACCAATTGAAGCGTAACCGGATCGGCCTGAAAAAACCACCCTGCCCGGAAAGGAACTTCCTTCTGAATGGCCGAAAAAACCTGATTAAAATAAGCATCAAGATCAAGACCAGCCAGATTGAGCTTCTTAAGCTGGGATGCAAGTCGCTTTTGATTCGCTGTCATGGAGCCAACCACTTCAAACATCCTCAGGAATATACCTAGATAACATGAATCGGTTCAAAAGTCAATTTTTTGACACTTTTTGTCCCGATGGCGGCTACATCCAGTCCGATCCAGATAAATGGTCAATTTGTTTCAGATCAAGAATTGCTTACGTAGGAATGGATAGTCGATCCTACCCACAAAATGATACTTCGACGGCCTCTTAGAAAAGCTTGGCTAGAATTCAATCTTAAGCGGAAAGTTTTCCCGTATATGATTTATTTCATACTGTCGATTTACAGCTCTTTGAGCGTTTTTTCCGCTTCGTCCGATCCTGGAAATCCCTTCCCCAGTTTCAACGCTTCGGAGAGTTCCCGCTTTGCAGGTCCATTTTGGCCGTTCTTATAATAGGCCATCCCTAAATGGTAGCGAACTACCGGGTTCTTGGACAGTTTCTCGGCGCTCTCTTCCAATAGAGAAACCGCTTTCAGGAAAGCATTCTTCTTATAATAAATCCAGCCAAGGGTATCCGAAATGGCCGGATCATCCGGATATTTTTCTTTGGCCATCTGCGCCAGGGTCAACGCGCGGTCAATGTTGCCACCCTGTTCGGCGTAAATCCAGGCAAGATTATTGGCCGCAGGGACAAAGCGCGGATCAATTTGCAGCGCTTTTTCATATTCGGCTTTCGCTTTATCATATTTCTGCTGTGTATCGTAGATGACCCCTCTCACCATATAGAGCGGGGCAACATTCGGATTGACCTTAATCGCCTCATCCAATTTTTTAATCGCCTGATCAAACTGTTTCCCTTGGGCATAGAGATTTCCGAGATCTACATAGGAAGCCAGGTGGCTCGGATCAATCTCGATCGCCTTTTGATAGCTCTCCTCCGCCTTCTTATAATCTTTTTTGGAAGCATAAACTTTTGCCAACAAGTTATAAAAAACAGGATTTCGAGGGGAAGCATCGATCTGCGTTGTAATCCGTTTGAGCGCCTTTTCGGAATCCCCTTTCGAGAGGTCGATCGCAACGATCTGTGTCAAAGCATCGGCATGGTTCGTATCAAGCGATAATGCTTTTTCAAAAAAGGTCAGCGCTTCCTGCTCTTTCCTCTGCCCACGCCGGAGGAGGCCGAGGCGATAGTAACCGATCGGCTCCGCGGGAGCCAACTTGACGATTTGTTGGTAAGCCCCCTCTCCCTTCTTAATATCCCCTTTGGACAAAGAGGCATCTCCCAAGACCATCAGCGCCTTAATATTCGATGGCTCGGCCTCAATCACCCGTTCGGCCTCCGCGACAGCAAGATCGAATGACCGAGATTGAAGGTAAATCTCCGCGATCGCCGTTCGAGCACGGGTATCTTTCGGATTCTGATTGAGCGCTTCTGAAAATTCGGATTTCGCCTGTTGAAAATCGTGATCGGCAAGGTGCGCCAATCCGAGAAAGTAATGCCCGGAACGAAGAGAAGGCTCCGACTGGATCGCCCTTCTCATCATCGACACGGCATCGCTATTTTTATTGTCGGCGAGAAGAAGACGTCCCTTGAGCAAAAGCCCCTCCGGATCGTTCGGACTTTTCGCGATGATCTCCTCAATGACCCCCTCCGCCTCTTTCTTCTTTCCCTGGTTCAGGTAAAAATCAGCGAGTCTCTTCCGGCTGAACAGACCCTCCGGCCTCGCCTCCTTTGCCTGCCGATAAGCCCTCTCCGCCTCTTGCGGCTTATGGATACCGACATAAAAATCTCCGAGCGCAATGAATGGATCGGGATCTTTTGCATCGAGTTGACTGGCCTGAATCAGCTTGGCCTCCGCCTCTCCCGTTCGTTTCTCAATGATATAAAAATTCGCCAGCGCGAGATAAAGCACTTTATTTTTTGGAGAAATCTCCAGCGCTTTTTGATAATACATCTCCGCCTCTTTCGGCTGGTGATTGTAATGATAAAATCGGGCGAGGTTGATGTGGGTTTCAATCGATTTGGGATCAAGCGAAAGCGCCTTCTGAAGAACCGACTCAGCCGAAGCTGGATCTTTCTTCTGTAGATAAAGCCCGGCGAATTCATAGTAGGTCGTCAACCGTTTGGCATCGAAGTCGAGCGCCTGTTGATAGGTTTTTGCGGCATCATCCAGAAAGCCTTCTATTTGTTGGATCCTTGCCTTGACCAAAAGGGCATCGACATTCTTCGGCTCTTTCTGAATCGCAAGGTCGGACTTCTCCTTCGCATTTTTAAGGTCGTTCGACATCAAATAGAGGCTGGCCAGTTTCACCTGCGCATCAATGAGATCCGGCTTTTTTTCAACTACTTCAGAAAACATTTTAAAGGCGCTTCTTAGGTTTGTGGGGCCACCCAATTTTAGATAAGCCAGCCCCATCTGATATTTCGTATTCACATGGTTTGGATCGATCTGGAGAACGTTCTTAAATTCGACAATCGCCTCCGAATATTTTTCGTGGGCAGCGTAATCGAGCCCCTTCTGATAGAACTTCTCCTTCTTTGCCTCCATCGACATACAAGACGGCATCACAATCAAGAAATAAGAAAGAAGAAGCAAAGAGACGAGGGGCCTTCTTACTAAATGCATTCAACAATTCTCCATGCGATTTAAATGAATTATATCGATTTGAAGGTATCCGAGAAGAGTGCAAATGTCAAATCCTGGAGCGGTCTTTAGGCTTAGAGGGATGAAAAACCTTCACTCGGGATTGATCACTGAACCTTCTATTCAGAGTCGTCCGAAAGACGGCTCCAGAGATGGAGCGCCCGCCAGCGGTCGGTCCAACCGAAAGAGGTCTCCTTGAAACCGGCGATCGTCATCAGGATCTTTTCATGGAGATCCCGCTTGCGATCAATCGATCGGAAAATCCGATCGCGGGCCCAGACCGTCGGAGGAAAACCGCTGTTCCATAGCCAGGTCAGTTCATCTCCAAGCCGCTGGAGCGCCTCGACCGATGGGCGGCGCCGTGATTCATATGCCGACAGGGCCTTCTGTGAAAAATCTCCCCTTCGAAAACATTCTTCCAACACCTCCGCGAGGACAATTCCATCTTCCATCGCCGTATTTCTCCCCTGCGCCACATGCGGATTCATCGCGTGCGCGGCATCGCCGATCAACGCGGCGCCGTCGGTCACCCACCGCTCGCACCGAACTCGAAAGCAAGGCATAAAAGAGGTCTCTTCCCAAGAAGATACTCCCTTCAGCGGCCTCTCTAAAAACGAGCGGACGTCGGGATGGAACGAAAGAAGATTTTCTTTGAAAAGGTCAAATCGCCCCTGACGCATCCGCTCCAAATGAGCCGAGGGAACCATGTAAAAGAGATAGAGTTTTTCTTTTGAAACCGGAAAAGCGCCGAAGATCGCCCGCCGGCCGAGATAGTAACGCGACTCTCCATCAAACCCGGGAGGGCGATCGACGACCATCGTCAGATAGCCGTCCACATAGGTGTGAAACCGGCTTCGAATCTGAAGCGCCGTCCGAATGGCGGAGCGGGCGCCGTCCCCTCCGACCACCACGGGCGCCTTGAATATCGTCCGCGCCCCATCTCGATCCACTTCAACACCGCTTAACCTTCCTCCTTCATAGATCAAACTTCGGAAAGTCGCCCCCCAAAAGAGAGAGATGTTGGAAGCCTCAGCGACCCGCTCCAAATGAACTCTCTGCGCTGCCTGGGGAAGAAGAATCAGCGAGTAGCAATAAGGAGGGGGAAGAATCCGGTAGTCGATGGTGCAGAGGCGCGGCCCGGATGCTTGATAGAAATCGACCCGTTCATTCCGATAAACATCGGCCGCTAAAAGATCTGAGAGGAGCCCGAGTCGATCGAGGAGCTTCAGACCGTTCGGCTGAATAATTTCCCCGCGAGGGAGGGAGACCGGACGGGGCTGCCGATCGAGAATCGCGATCTGAAGCCCCTTCTTCGCCAGTTCGAGCGCGAGGACCAGCCCCCCCGCGCCGCTGCCGACAATGATCAGGTCCCACTTTTGAGGTACTGCCAACTCCCCCTCCACAAAGGTCCTACTCTACTTGACCCTGCAACAAACCGTCAAGTTCCTATTTGACGATTGCCGTATATTTGAATACACTGATTGAAGAAATTGAATCGTCGAAATCATGACAGGAGGCGCATTGGGGCGGCAAGATCACTGGACAGATGAGAACTTTAAGGAGCAGCTTCTCTCCATCATGGACCGAAAGAATCATTGGGCCTGGAGCGACTTCACCGGTCCCAAGGCGAGCAAACCGCAACTGAAGCTTCATTATCAGCAAGAGTACGCGGTCTACGTTCGGGACTTTCCCATTTTTCTTGGACGGCTTTATTCCAGAACCCCTCTGGCCGAGGCGCGGCGTCCGCTGGCGACCAACTTATACGAGGAAGAGACCGGCGGATTAAGCCTCGGGAAGCCGCATCCGGCGCTCTTTTTGAAAATGATGGCCGGGCTTGGATTTCAAGAGAGCCACTTCCAACGGATCTCCCTCTTGCCCGCCAGCCGCCGCTATCGCCGCTGGTTGGATGAGGTGACCCTTTCGCCCGCGTGGCTGGAAGGGACCGCCGTCATCACAATCTTCGTCGAAGGGAGCATTCACGATCGCAAAGAGATCAGCGGCCATCCCCCCGCCGCCCCGCCGATCGAAGAAGTCCTCCGAAATCATTTCTTGGTCCGACATCACCAACTCGATCCCTCCGCGCTCGACCTGATTCGGGCCCACTACTTGGTCGAGCATGGTCATCGGCTGGACGCGTGGCAGATCGTGCTTCAGAACGCGAATTCCCGCGCTTTGCGAAAAAGAATCTACGACCACCTGCACCGCTCGTTGGACCTCTGGATGGCTTATCGAGACGGGGTCGCCAAAGCGGCGGGGATCTATCATTGAGGAGGAAGCGCTCACCGGGATGATTCAATGGAATGAGGTTGATTCCGTTCTGCTCGACATGGATGGAACGCTTCTCGACAAACACTTTGATGATTACTTCTGGGAAGAGTTGATCCCGGAGAAATTTGCGGAGCTAAATAAAATTCCGGTCGAGGAATCGAAGCGCCAACTGCTGGCCGCTTACCGCGCCGAGGAGAAAACGCTCAATTGGACCGATATCGAATATTGGTCTGGACGCCTCGGCATCGACATTATTGCGCTCAAAGAGAGCATCTGCGATCGCGTTCAGGTCCTTCCCGGCGTCGAGACATTTCTCCACTTTGCCAAACAGGAGGAGAAGCAAATCTTTCTTGTGACCAATGCCCACCCCAGGACGGTTCAGATCAAGCTCGGTCAGACCATCCTGACCCCCTATTTTGATGCGATCCTCTGCTCCAGCGATATCGGTCTACCGAAGGAGGAGGTCCATTTCTGGAGAGGCGCCCAGCGGGTGCTCCAGTTCGACAAGGAGCGATCGCTTTTCATCGACGACAACGAAGATGTCCTGCTGGCCGCCCACGCCTTCGGAATTAAATATCTCTTCTTTAAAACCCACGCCAGCAGCCGTGTCCTGCGCAATGACTCGAAACACTTCCCCTCCATCCGACATTTCGGAGAGCTCTTACCGTAGCTTCAATTCTTAAAGACGAATAGATCACAACAAAAATTCGCTTGACTCCGTACCAAGGTCCGGAGTGTAGGATAGGACTTATGGAACAGTTCACGATCGGAAAATTGGCGCGCGAATCGGGTGTCGGTGTTGAAACGGCCCGCTTTTATGAACGGAGGAGACTGATTAAAAAACCTTCGGTAAAGGCGGTCGCGACCGATTCAAGAACGGAGGGAACGATGGCGGGTGTTGCGATCGGAGGGAGGCATCGTCGCTGTCTGCGCTTATGTGGGAGGACCGCTGACGGGGGCCTCCATGAATCCGGCCAGATCGTTGGCACCCGTGCTCTTTGACACAAGCTCGATGTCCTCTGGATTTACCTCGTCGGGCCCAGCGCCGGAACCACGCTCGCCGTGTTCACTTATGAATGGATTTGTTGTCACCCATCATCTAAAAAATGCAAAGGGGTGTTGCTGAGATGAAAATTCTCTTTCTCTGCGTGGCCAACTCAACCCGCAGTCAAATGGCGGAGGGACTGGCCAAAGAGATGTTTGGAAGTCGCGCTGAAATTCAGAGCGCCGGCTCGCGCCCTGCGGAGCGGATTCAGCCCGAAGCGATTGAAGTGATGAAAGAGGTCGGCATCGATCTCTCAAAGGGCCGTCCCAAGGCTTTCGACGATCTTCCTCCCTCCTTCCTTGCCGATCTCGATTATGTCATCACCCTCTGCGCGGAAGAAATTTGTCCGGTCGTCCCCTCGCAAAAAGCCAAACGCCTGCACTGGCCGATCCAAGATCCTGTTTCAGTCGGAAACACAAAGGAAGAAAAATGCAATGCCTTCCGCAAGGCCCGCGATGAGATTCGACAAAAAGTTAAAGACCTTCGCTGAAATGATCGCTTAGCCTATAGGTAAAGGAAGCGCCGATCATAAGAACTTCTCCTCACTCCGGTCCTTCAGAGGGTTTTTGCCTGAGTTGATTCCACCTTTTCTGTTCTCCCATATATCCTCATTATCACAGATCGAATAATCACAGATCGAATAATTGATTTCATAAAGGTTTTAGAATACTATTTTGCGGTTAAAATATTAATCCGTTTCTGAATTTAAAGATGAAAAGGCTTAAAAACATGAAATCAAAAATTAAGTCTTTAAATTGGGAGAAACTTCAGAAAATCCTAACCGTTATAGCAATGCTCATAGGAGGAGGATTTGCATTGTATCAATTTCATGTATCCAACCAGATAGAATCCGCCCGCCTCATGATTGACTTTAACAACCAACTCAGGAATGGGGAACATTCCTATTCTAAATTAATTGCTGCAATAGGTAACAACAAACCAATAATAGAACCGAATGGAGAATATACTGAAATAGATATTGATAATTATTTAGTGATGTGGGAGCTCCTAAATAACATTTATGAAAACAGATTGATTACTGAAGATATGTTATACGACGCTTTTTCCTATGACATAGAAAAGACTTACTGCAACAAAGAGATCCAACAGTATATTTCAAGAACGAGGAAGGAAGGGGAGGATCTTTATATGGGATTCCGAGATTTAGCAAACAACATATTGAAGGCAGATAAGACAAGCTGCAAGAAAATTAATGGCTAACGATACCAACGATCCTTTGCTTTCCTTATCATTTCCTCCTTGGCAATTTCGCGATGCACATTCTATGGCACTAAAAAACACTCTTGATCCAACAAGCCAAGATATTATCCCGCCTTCGGCAACTCCGTCTTCCCTTTCCCTCTCGCTTTCTCCCGGGTTCGCTTCAGACTTGCCTTGAGCGCCTCCGCCAAGTCGATGAGCGGCGCTTCCGCCTGTTTTGAGACCGTCACCTCTCTCCCCTCGATCTTATTATGAATGATCTCCAAAAGCTGCTCTCGGTGAGTGTCATGATATGCTTGCGGATCGAACGGCGCGGAGAGCTGCTTCATCAATTCAACTGCCATCTCCAGCTCCTTCGGCTTCAATTCAACTTTCTTCGGAAGCTCCTTCGAGAGTGTTTGAACCGTTCGGACCGATTCGGGATAATAGAGGGTCTCCAATCCGATCGCCTCATCGATCGGACGGAGCAGGGCGAGATGTCCCTTTTGCCGGAGCGCAATTCGTCCCACCGCCGCCAACTCAGTTTTCCTCATCGCTTCCCGAAGAAGCGTATAGGCCTTCGCGCTCCCCTCTTCCGGGACAACGTAATAAGCGCGGTCGTAGTAAACCGGATCGATCTCTTGAATGTGGACGAAGTTGAGAATTTCAATCGTCCTCTCCAAGGCTTGGGCCGCTTTTTCAAAATCTTTATCGTCCAACAGAACGAACTGCTCTTTGGAGTAGGGGAAGCCTCGAACGATCTCTTCTTGAGAGACTTCCTTCTTGCACGTCGGACAATACTTGCGATATTGAATTCGCGTATTGCATTCTTTATGGAGGAAATTAAATTTCAGCGGCCGATCCTCCGTGGCGGTGTAAAGCCGGACGGGAATATTCACCAACCCGAAGGTAATCGAACCTTTCCAGAACGAGCGGAATGCCATTTTATGACTCCTTTTCCTATTGAAATTTCTTTAACGCGTCCATCGGGTCTTGCGCCGATTTGAGAATCCCCTCCCAGAGATCGCCCGACTTCGCCAGCAACGCCGGCGCTGATTCCAATGTATAATCGAGCGGAGAGATCCGCGGCAGGGCATCCCATGAGACGGGGAACGAGACAGTCGCTTCCGGCACGGCGCGAAGCGAGTAGATTGAAGCGAGCGTTTTCCCCGCCGCATTCTGATTGAAATCGATCAAGACCTTCTTTTCCCGCCGCTCCTTCTGCCAAGCGGTCGTGATCTCTTTCGGATGCTCGGCTTGAAGCTGCTCGGCGATTGCCCGCGCGAACCGGCGCGTCTGCGTGTAACTGTAGATTGGAATAACCGGGACGAAAACATGGAGCCCCGATTTTCCGGTGGTCTTCAGATACGATCGCAAACCCATCCCGGTCAGAAGATCATACAGCCAGAGGGCCACTTCCGCCCCCTGCTCGAATCGTTTCCAATCGACCAGGCCTTTCCCCCCTTCCTTCGGCGGATCGATATCGAAGACGATGAAGTCGGGTGGGGCGAGATCTCCTTCCAGGTCGATCCGGCTATACGAGGGATGCAGTTCGATGTTGCCGAGATTGGCCAGCCAGACAAGCGTCGAGGCGTTGTTGCAGACGATCATCCTTCTTTTGCTCTCCTCTTCGGTCTCAATCATCACCCGTTTCACCCATGGCGGCGCCGCCTCCTTCCAATCTTTTTGATAAAACGACTCCCCTTCAATCCCCTCCGGAAAGCGGATCAACGTTAGCGGCCGATCGGTGAGGTGAGGAAGAAGGAAGGGGGCCACTTTGACGTAATACTCAATGAGATCAGCCTTCGTATATCCCTGCTTCGGCCAGAAGCGTTTATCGAGATGGCTCAACTCCAACCGGTTCCCTTCGAATTGCACGGCGACCCGCTCGCCGATCCAGATCGCCGGCTTCGTTTTCTTCTCCTCGGGGACAACCTCTTCCGCTTTGACCCGCGGCTCAAACCGACACGCTTCCGGGGCGACATCATCCCGCAGCCCCAAGAGAATCGGCGCCCGAAGATGCCGATCTTCGGTCCAGTGAGTAAATTTCACCCGGGCGACCAAACGCGGTTTGGTCCAATGAGCGCGGGCATTGGTCTTCGGCCGAATCGCGAAAGGACAGCGGTCGATCTCCAGCGGCCGGAGCCTCTTCTCCACCTGCCGGAGCATTTCGGCATCGAATCCGCTTCCGGTATGCGAGATGTATTGGAGCGTCTCCCCTTCATAGAGGCCGAGCAGCAGCGCCCCGATCGTGTGGGATCGGTTTCCTCGGCCTTCGGTCCAGCCGGCGACGACGCAATCGAGCTCTTGAACCAGTTTGAACTTGATCCATTCCCGGCTCCGCTTCCCCGGAAAATAGCCCGAATCTTTTCGCTTGGCGACGACCCCTTCGCCCCCCTCCGCACGAAGCCGCTCAAAAAGGGCGGCGCCTTCTTCAGATAAAGGACTCAACTGAAGCGGACCGCGCGGGAGCAGAAGAGATCCAAGAAGCTCCCGACGATAGATCAGCGGCGCCTCCATCAACAACTTCCCATTGATATAGAGAAGATCAAAGAGAAAATAGATCACCGGCGCCTCTTTCTGCATCGCCTCAACCTCCTGAGGGTCGGTCAGATGCATCCGATGTTGAAGCCGCTGGAAGGATGATCTTCCTCTTTCATCCAAGGTGACGATCTCTCCATCAAGGATCAGGGAGTCAATCGACCGGTTGGCCGTCATCAACGCGCGCAGTCCTTCGACCACCTCCGGGTATTGCGATTCAAAGCGGGAGAGATTTCTTCCCCACAGGTCGATCTCGATCTCCTGATCTTTTCGGACGAGCCTCGCCAGCGCGCGAACGCCGTCCCACTTCTCTTCAAAAACCCATCCAGGATCGGCGAACAGGGTCTCACCCAGAACGGCGCGCATCGGGACGAAGAGGGAGGGAAGCGGATCATTTCCCTGCGGAAGGGGCGATCCGGTCTTCATGATCAGCCACGCTTCCTTCTCTCCCTTTCGTTTCGTTCGGATCAGCGTATACTGTCCATGATGCCGACGGCCCGACACGACAAAGGTCAACTTCCCTTTTTCGAGATCGCCGGAGAGGATCTGATACGTGCCGATCTCCCAGAGGACGACCTCGCCGGCGCCATAGTTTCCCTCCGGAATGATCCCCTCAAAATCGAGATAGTCGAGCGGATGGTCCTCCGTCCGAACCGCGAGGCGCCGCTCCTCCTCCGACGCGGGAAGCCCTTTCGGAATCGCCCATGACTTGAGGACCCCGCCCATCTCAAGGCGGAGATCATAGTGGAGCCGCCGCGCATGATGTTCCTGAATCGAAAAACGATTCCCGCCGGTTCGGCAATTCGCAGGCGCAGCAGAGCCGCTCGGCTCCGGTGTTTTCTCAAAATTCCGTTTCTTTTGGTATGTGGAAAGGGGATCTCTTTTCATCCTAGATTTATCCTAGAATGATTTGGTCCGCGGGTCAATTCCGCCGCGGTGTCTAATCCAAAAGGAGTAAGCGGGCCCGAATGATCCGAAAGGAGTAGCCGGCTCGGTTCGAAAACTAGAGAGAACTAGTTTTCTTTGTTTATTTCTCTTTTTTACTTCGGATATAATAGCTTGAACTTCTAGGGGAGGACGATCTGTGGAAAACGATTTGATTAAGCAGCGCGTTCAGCAAGCGCTCGACTGCGTTCAGGGATTGGACGAGCCGTATCGCGGAATTGCTTTTCAGGTGGTTTTAAAAGAATTGCTCCGGCAAAAGATCACCCCCGAAGGGGGGACGGCGCCGCGCATTGAGCAGTCGCCGAAGTCTCTTCCTCCGATAAACGAGTTCTTCTCGGCGGTGCACCCCAAAGCCTATACCGACGCCGTGATCACCATCGCTTATCATCTTCTTCACGGCGAGAAGGTCACCACCTTCACCATTCAGGAAATCGCCGATTCGCTTTCGAAGTGTCGCGCCGAGAAACCGAAAAACCTCTCGGATGTTTTGGCCGGTTGCGCGCGAAACGGCTGGTTGGCGGAGGGGAATCAGAAACTGCGGGGGATGAAAAGCTGGTATCTGACCGCGACGGGGGAAAAATATTTTCAAACGAAATTAAACCCCGCCGGGGGCGGCGCTTAGCCGACCGACGAGCGGGTCGAGATCAGCCCTCCAGAAGGGCGTTGAGTTCCTTCTCCATCACCGGGAGCCAGGCATTGATCGGCTGATCGGCCTCGACCGTGATTTCGATTTTCCCGTTGGGAAGACGACGGACCCGTCCGGGAGAAGCGGGACCGAGCGGAACGACGATCGCTTCGCGCGAGAGGCCAAGCCGGTCGGTCACGCTGAAAATTGCATTCATCTCGTTCATTCCGATAATCTTAAGAGAACCCATCGATCACCTCTTGATCAATTAAATAATAATGGCGAAGGGGGACGGCGGAATTTAAAAACAAAACGATTGAAGTATAACATCGCAATATGCTAATTTCTACTCAATGTTGTTTGGTAGAGAAAAATGATTCCTGAATTGACCGATCATTCATTCGATCAGATCATCGAGAACAGCCCGATTCCGGTGCTGGTGGAATTTTGGTCCCCGACCTGCCGCAACTGCACGGCCCTCCTTTACGAGCTCGATCGGCTCTCCGAGGAGCGGGGGGATGAGATCGCCGTTTTCAAGATGGATGTCACCGAGAACTATCAGATCCCGGCCGAGTATGAGATCTCCAGCCTGCCGACGCTCGCCCTTTTTTCAAAAGGAAAGTTCATTCAATTTATCGGCGGCCTCGGAAAGAAGAGCGCCATCGAATCGGCCCTTCAAAAGTCGATTGACCTTCGCGAGCGCTCCACCCCGGCCCCAGAAATCCGATAACAAAGGCCCTCGACCGCTTCCGGTTCCGGGCCTTTCAAAAACAGATGTCGATCGTGATCGGATCACGAGGGGGAGACGCCCGCCACAGCCCCTTTTAGATAGACCGGCCCACTCGGGTGCGGTTTTCCTCCCGCCGGCTCCAGGGTGACCGCAAACTCCTTCACCTTCTCCGCATGGATCTTCGGCATCTTGACTACGGCCGTCCGATCATTGGCCGGTTGGAACAGCCCGGCGCTGATCGGCGCCGCATCAATCGTCCAAAGCTGATAGACCTTCCCTGCCGGCGGCTTCGGCAGATCATATCCGTAAAAAGCGGCCGTCTGTGCCTTCGGATCGAATAGGATCAGTCCATGCGCCGCGCCCGCCTCCTTCGCTCCTGCCATTCGGATCAGTTGAGCGGTCGGGGACGAAAGAAGTCGAATCCATTCTGTTTGATGGGTGAGCGCATTCTGGAGCGAGGCATTCTCGATCTGCTTCTGAACCAGTTGGGACTGCAGCTCTTTTGTTCTTTTCGGAAGCTTGGCGCTGAATTGCGCGGTCTGCTGAAGTCGGGCGATCTGCCCGTCCCTCTCCATCATCGCCAGCCGCAACGTCTCAACCTGCCCTTTCAACTGGCTCGCCTCCGCGTGCGACTTCTGAAGCGCTTCCTCCCGATCTTTCTTCTCGGTCGTCAATGTCGCAATGGTGCGCCCCTTGGTGTCGCTTTCCGTCCGCAGTCCTTGAACGACCTTCTGCAATCCCTCGATCTCTTCCCGAAGCTTGAAGTAATTCATCCCGGCGAAGCCCCCCAGGCCGATCACCAGAAGCGCAATCAACAGCGGCAGAAAGGATCGGTTTCCCGGTTTCGCCGACTTGGCCTTCTTCTCAACAACCGTCTTCCCCGGCGTCGTCTTTGGAGCGGCGATCTCCTCCGTCGTGCCGATCTGAGTTTCCCCTTCCATTTCAGCGTGGTCCATTCGTTTCCTCCCTGTGTTGAGTGGCATTAGAGTCAAAGGTAATCGAGGTTTGAAAACCTGTCAAGGAAAGGGAGCCGCGCTTTGGATCGCAAACATCCCTCTAAGGAGTTACCGATTTCGATATTTACAAACCGATGCCGGACGATTTAAGATGACCCCAAAGAGAAATTATTCTCATTTCGAACAGAAAGGACCGTTGATGGAACAGCACAAGCACACCAATCGCCTCATCCATGAGACCAGCCCCTATCTTCTGCAGCATGCGCACAATCCGGTCGATTGGTACCCCTGGGGGGAAGAGGCCTTCGAGAAAGCCAAAAAAGAAAACAAGCCGATCCTCCTCTCCATCGGCTATTCCGCCTGCCATTGGTGCCATGTGATGGAGCGCGAATCGTTCGAAGATGAAGAAACCGCGCAATGGATGAATGAACATTTCGTGAATATTAAAGTCGATCGAGAAGAGCGGCCCGATCTCGACCAGATTTATCAGAACGCCGTCCAACTCTTCATCCGCCGCGGCGGAGGATGGCCTCTGACGATGTTTCTCACTCCGGAGAAGGTCCCCTTTTACGGCGGAACCTATTTCCCTCCGGAGGATCGCTACGGTCTCCCCTCTTTTCAGAAGCTGCTGCAGATTGTCACCCAGACCTACCGAGAAAAACGGGATGAAATCACGAAGACCGCCGAGCAGGTGCGGACGGCGATCGGCGAGATGTCGGGGGACAAGGCCGCTCCCGCCAAGCGGGAGATCGATCCCCATCTCTTGCAAGGGGCGGCGGAGAGCCTCAGCCGGATTTTCGACACCAAGCATGGCGGGTTCGGAGGGGCTCCCAAATTCCCAAGCACGCCGGCGCTCAATCTTTTTCTACGATATCATCAAGAAAGCGGCGAAGAGACCTATCTGACGATGGTCACCTATACGTTGGGAAAGATGGCCTGGGGAGGAATTTACGATCAACTCGGCGGCGGATTTCATCGCTATTCGACCGACGATCACTGGCTGGTTCCCCACTTCGAGAAGATGCTCTACGACAACTCCCAGCTCGCCCGGCTTTATTTCTCAACCTATCAGGCGACCGGCCAGGCCTTTTATCAAAAAATCGGGGAGGAGATTCTGGAATACGTCCTTCGCGAAATGACCGACCCCCTCGGCGGCTTCTACGCCACCCAAGATGCCGACAGCGAAGGAGAGGAGGGGAAATTTTTCGTCTGGACCCCGCAGGAGATCAGATCGATTCTCGGAGAAGAAATTGGAACGCTGATCTGCCGGCATTACGGTGTCACGGAAGCGGGGAACTTCGAGGGGAAAAACATCCTTCACATTCGCCAACCGATCGATAACCTCGCGAAAGAGATCGGCAAAAGCACCGAAGAGATGGAACAGATCGTCCAGCGCGCGAAGCGGGAGCTCTTCCTCGCGCGGGAGCATCGGATCAAACCGTTCCGGGATGAAAAGATCTTGACCAGTTGGAACGGACTGATGATCAGCGCCTTCGTGGACGGATTCAATGTCACCCGAAACGAACGGTATCTGAACGCCGCCCGGAAAGGAGCTGATTTCATCTGGACCCACCTCTACAAAGAAGATCGCCTGCTTCGCACATATAAAGATGGGGTCGCGAAGCTCAACGGCTATCTCGACGATTATGCCTTTGTCATGGATGCGCTGCTCGACCTTTATGAAGCGACTGCGGATTTGATCTATCTCGAACGGGCCAAGCGCCTCGCCGCCCGCTTGGCCGACCAATTCTGGGATGAGACCGAGGGGGGATTCTTCTTCACCTCAAAAGATCATGAGGCGCTGATCGCCCGGTCCAAATCGTCGGTCGACCAATCGATCCCATCCGGGAATGCGATCGCCGCGCAGAGTTTTCTGAGGCTCTTCTACTTCACCGGCGATGCTTCTTATTATGAAAAAGCCGAGCGGACCCTTCGGTTCTTTTCGGAATCGATGGAGGAGAATGTCTTCGCAACCGGGAATATGATCGCCGTCGCCGACTTCTATCTCCGCAAGCCGAAAGAGATCGTCGTCCTCGGAAAAGCGAACGATCCGGAAACGGAGCGCCTTCTCTCGAATATTCAGCGGCTCTTTCTGCCGAATAAAGTTCTCATTCGCGCCGATCCCGATCAGGCAGACGTTCCCCTCCCCGATCCGGTCAAAGGAAAGCAGATGCTCGATGGGAAGCCGACGGTCTATCTCTGCCGCAACTTCACCTGCTCGCCGCCGCTCACCGAGTGGAACGCGATCCGCGAACAACTCATCGCAAAGGCCTAATATGGGCACGGAAATTCTCGATCTCCCCGAAATCGAAACCATCTCGGATGAAGAAACCAAGGCCGAGCCCCCGTGGATTGTCATTCTTTATAATGATGACTTTCACAGCTTCGATGAAGTGATCTTTCAGGTTCAAAAAGCGACCGGCGCCTCCCTGGAACAGGCCACCGAGATTACACTGGAAGCCCACACCAAGGGGCGTGCGGTCTGCTTCACCGGTCCACTTGAGCGCTGCGAGCATGTCGCCGCCGTTCTGCGGCAAATCGAACTTACGGTTGAAATCGAACAATCGGTTTAACCCCCCCTCTCCAACAAATCAACCCGCTTCGTTACACTTTTTCGTTTGACACAGCCGGTGCGCTTCGGTCTATACTCGGCAGGCAAGTGGATTTGATTGCGGGGAGGAATCGGTCGGTCGGACACAACAATAAAACGGGAGGCGTTCTATGAAAAAGATCGTGCTCGTCGCGTTGGCACTTCTCTTCATTGGCATCAATGCTCTCCATCTCGGAGCGAAAGAACTCTCACCGGAGGTAGAGGATGGGGACGATGCAGGTCCGCCGAATCCGACGATCCTTCGGTTCGATACCATGGCGGGAGTGACACCTCCCTACACCGGCAATACCAACCCGATTCGAGGAATTAACGGAGGCGGGCTCCCCTGGGTGATCTCGACCGGGAAGGGCGTTGTCAAGCCCGACGGAACGCTGCGGGTGAGGGTCCGAGGACTGGTGATTCCGGTCGCTCCGTTCAACGGAACCAATCCCGCCACGACCTTCCGAGCCATCGTGAGCTGCCTGTCCATCGACACGGCGGGCAATGCGGTCACTACCAATGTTCAAACCGATCCCTTCCCGGCCAACACGCTCGGAGATTCGGACATTCGAGCAAAGGTGGATCTCCCACACCCCTGCATCGCGCCGATTATCTTTGTTGCTTCGCCAGGGGGAGCTTGGTTTTCGGCGACCGGATTTTGAGCGTGTAAGAAGAGAGCGATGGGATTCGAAGAAACAAGAAGGGCCAACAACGCGTTGGCCCTTCACATTTCCAGACAATCCTTTCTAAACAGAAACGAAGCTCATCTCTCCTTTTTACAATAAGGACAGATCAACCAGTCGGATTGCAGGTGTCTCTTGCAGGAGGAACAGTTGGATTGGATCTCATACCGACAATGCGGGCAGACGACGAAATCGAGATGAATCGCCCGCTCGCAACCGGGACAGAGGATACGCACCTCTTCCTCGACCTCGATTACCCGGAGCACCTCTTCCAACGTGGTTATCCCCTGTTTGACCTTTACCAGTCCGTCTTCTCCCATGGTGGACATCCCCAGCCCTTCGACCGCCAAGCGAATCTCTTCCTCGGTTCCGCCGCAGGCAATGAGGTCTTTGATCTTGGAACCGAAGGGGAGCACCTCAAAGATGCCGGTTCGGCCGCGGAAGCCGGTAAAATTGCAATGGCCGCATCCTTTCCCTCGATAAGAATCGGGGAGGGCCGATGAGTCGGCCTGTTTGGTCAGCCGCCGCACCTCCTCTTCAGAAACCGACACCGGCTCCTTACATTTTGAGCAGATCTTTCGGACCAACCGCTGTGCGATAATTCCGACCAGCGAACTGGAAATAATGTATCTTGGAATTCCCATGTCAAGCAGCCGAACGATGGTCGAAATCGCGTCGTTGGTATGGATGGTGCTGATGACGAAGTGGCCCGTCATCGCCGCTCGAAAGGCGATCTCCGCCGTCTCAAGATCCCGAATCTCTCCGACCAAGATAACATTCGGATCCTGTCGAAGAATCGACCGGAGGCAATTCGCGAAGGTCAATCCGATATCGGGCTTCACCTGGATCTGATTCAACCCTTCGATGTTGTATTCGATCGGATCTTCCACCGTCATAATGTTGATCTCTTCCGACCGGATCTGGTTAATGAACGAATAAAGGGTTGATGTCTTCCCGCTCCCGGTCGGTCCGGTGACGAGCATGATTCCTTGCCGCTTTTTGGAGAATTGGAGCAAAAGTTCATGATGCTGATCGGAGAGGCCTAAGGTCTCCAGGTTCACCGGGGTGGCCGACTGATCCAGAATCCGGATCACCACTTTCTCGCCATGCTGCGTCGGGAGGGTGGCGATTCGCAAGTCAATGTCCCGGTTGTCGAGCCGGACGCGAATCGCCCCGTCCTGAGGGAGACGACGCTCGGAAATATCGAGCGAGGAGAGAATTTTGATTCGAGAGATCACCGCCCCTTGAACCCATTTGGGGAGACTCATCTCTTCTTTTAAGATTCCATCGATCCGGAACCGGACGGAAACCTTGTTCCGATGGGAATCGATATGGATGTCGCTCGCCCGCGCCTTCATCGCCTTAATGAGAATGAGGTTAAAGAGCCGGATGATCGGCGCCATCTGGCTCTTGTCCCGAAGATCCTCAGAGGGGGCCGCCATCTCTTGAGAGATGACCGGAACGATTTCAAGATACGAATCTTTGAAGGCATCGGCGGTTTCTTCGACGATTGTCTCGACCGAATCCTCCAGGTGGTAATGCTGTTCGATCGCTTTGAGGATCTCTTTTCGGGTGGAGATGAGCGGCTTTACTTCCAGGCTGGTGTTAAATCCGATGTCTTTGATACACTCGTAATCGAGCGGATCGACCATCGCCACCGAAAGATGCCTTTTGTCCACACCGATTGGAATGCAGAGATACTTTCGGGCCAGATTTTCAGGAACGATCTCGATCGCCTCCGGCTCGATTGAGGTGGTTTCAAGCGGGACATACTGGATGCCGAGCTGATTGGCGAGCGTATTTGCGATATCAAACTCGGTCACCAGCTTCAGCTCAATCAGGGTCACCCCCATCCTCTTTCCCGTCCGCTTTTGCTCCTCGATCGCTTTCTGAAGATCTTCTTCGGTGATCAGGCCGGCGCCGCAAAGAAGATCGCCGATGCGTTTTTTTGAAAAAGAGGGCTCCTTCATGTTAGTAAATGTATCCGAGAATGGGATAAAGCGCAACAAACCGAGTTAAACTTTTTGATTGATCCTCCCCGCTTGCATCGATATAGTTAAGAAGCCCGCATCATCAACCACTGAGCGAAAAACCGCACGTCATCATTGAAAGGCAGAATAGATCGATGGGACTTCCAATCGCCCAGGTCGACGCATTTACCGATCAGCCCTTTTCCGGGAACCCCGCGGCGGTTTGCCTCCTGGATCACCCCAGAGAGGCCGACTGGATGCAGAAAACCGCCCAGGAGATGAACCTCTCTGAAACCGCTTTCCTTCTGAAAGAGGGAGAAGGTTTTCAGCTCCGCTGGTTTACGCCGACCACGGAGGTTGACCTCTGCGGTCATGCCACCCTCGCCGGCGCCCACATGCTCTGGGAATGGGGAGCCTTAC
>Ga0070739_10001225_pt1 | contig 39963 bp, 37 predicted proteins | sample Coa_R1_7_FD_66445 | JGI IMG/M metagenome (GOLD analysis project Ga0070739, IMG submission 66445) | Surface soil microbial communities from Centralia Pennsylvania, which are recovering from an underground coalmine fire - Coalmine... | ecosystem: Environmental > Terrestrial > Soil > Unclassified ...
TTCCTGACCGACCGCGGCCCACAGGGCACCGAAGTCGCGGCCTGCCGCCCGAGGCTCCAGGCGCAGGTCGCGGGCCGCCAGCGGCTGGGCGCCCAGCGCGACGTACAGCTCTCCCTGGTGGCAGCGCAGCAGGCGGCGGTCGAGGTCGGCGCGGAGCTGCGCGATCTCCGCCTCGGGTAGGAGCGGGGCCAACAGGTAGAAGCGGCCGCCGCCCACGTAGAGCAGGTTGGGCAGCGGCAGGCCGAGCCGGCGGAGCAGCCAGCGGGCGATCGCCTCGCCGACGAGCTGGAGGTAGAACGAGCGCCCACGCAGGCCGCGCGCTGCCCCGCGCGCCGTGATGGTGTACAGGAACGCCTGGACACCAGTGATGTCGCCGCCGAGCAGCAGCAGCCGCGGTGTCTCCCAGGCGGCCGGCTCGCGCGCCAGCAGCGCGTCTAGCTCCGCTTCGGCGATGCGGCTTCGGTAGAGCGCCGCCGCGATCGCACACGTTGTCCGCGCGTGATCGAACAACGACACGTCGGGCACGCTGCGGTAGAAAGCTGAGGGCACCGCCCAGGTGTACTTCTGCAGCAGGTAGTACAGCGTCGCGAAGTACGCCGCGAACGCGTCGGTCGGCACCTGGCTCAGCTCGGCAACAAAGCCGTCCCACAGGCGGGTATAGGCCGCCTGGCGCTCGGCAGCGGCCAGCAGGTCCGGCCGCGGAAACAGCGCCTGCTCGGTGAGCGCGAGCGGCTCCAGCCCGTAGTAGTGCGGTGCGGGCGCCGGCACCGCGGCATCCGGCCGCAGACGGGCGAAGAGCGTGAGGAGCTGCGACGCCTGTACGCCCGCGTCGATGTCGACGTCGTCGCGCTCGCCCGAGGAGAGCCAGTCGGCAACCGCCACCAGCTTGGTCACGTAGTCGTGCGGCCGGTGGTGGAACAGGGCGCCTCGCGCCGCCGGGCGCCATGCGGCAGGCAGGAAGCGCTCGATGAAGTCGGCGCTCCACTTCGCGTGGGCCCCGTGGGGGCCGTAGTCGCGCTCGTCGAACATGGCGTAGCTCGCGCTGTGGCGCTGGCCGGTCCGCTGCCAGAACTTCCCCAGGTCGTGCAGGAGGCTGGCGAGGAGGATCAGCTCGTACTCGTCCATCGCAACACTCTCGCTCGAGAGTTCCAGAAGAGGGTTCCGCACGGCCCGCCGCAAAAGCGACACCTATTGTACCGAAAGGGCGTTGACACCGGCGCAGGCCGGTGCGCACTGTGCCAGGGCAGGCGGGGCGGAGCAGGGCCCTGGCGCTGGCACCAGCGTCGCGGGCAGGGCCCGGCGCAGGCCGAGGCTGGCCGGCCCCACAACGCGAGGACGATGGACCGCGCGCGAGCTGGGGCGGCTAGGCTGGCACCTGCGGGAGATGGGCCAGGGCGGCCTCGACGCGCTCGCGGGGGTAGGCGTAGTCCTGGAGCGTGCCGGCGAAGTAGGCGTCGTAGGCGGCCATGTCGAAGTGGCCGTGGCCGCTCAGGTTGAACAGGATCACCCGCCGCTCGCCGGCCTCCCGCGCCGCGAGGGCCGCGTCGATCACGGCGCGGATGGCGTGCGACGCCTCCGGCGCGGGGAGGATCCCCTCCGCCCGGGCGAACTGCACCGCGGCCTCGAAGCAGGCCCGCTGGTGGTAGGCGCGCGCCTCGATCACGCCCTCGCGGACGAGCAGGCAGAGCAGCGGGGCATCGCCGTGGTAACGCAGCCCGCCGGCGTGGATCGCCGGCGGCACGAAGGTGTGCCCGAGGGTGTACATCTTCAGCAGCGGCGTGATGCCCACCGTGTCGCCGTAGTCGTACGCGTACACGCCGCGCGTCAGCGTGGGGCAGGCCTCCGGCTCGACCGCCAGGATGCGCGTGCGCCGGCCGGCGACCAGCTTCTCGCGCACGAAGGGGAACGCCAGGCCGGCGAAGTTCGAGCCGCCCCCCACGCAGCCGATCACCTCGTCGGGGTACTCGCCGGCCATCTCCATCTGGACCATGGCCTCCTGGCCGATGACCGTCTGGTGGAGCAGCACGTGGTTGAGCACGGAGCCCAGCGCGTAGTGGGTGTCCGCGTGCGTCGCGGCATCCTCGACCGCCTCCGAGATCGCGATGCCCAGCGAGCCCGGCGAGGCCGGGTCCTCGCCCAAGATGCGGCGGCCGGCCGCGGTCCGCTCGCTCGGGCTGGCGATCACGTCGGCGCCGTAGGCCTGCATCATCGAGCGCCGGTAGGGCTTCTGCTCGTAGGAGACCTTGACCATGTAGACGGTGCACTCCAGGCCGAAGAGCGCGCAGGCGAAGGCGAGCGAGGAGCCCCACTGGCCCGCGCCGGTCTCGGTGGTCAGGCGGCGGATCCCCTCCGCCTTGTTGTAGTAGGCCTGCGCGACCGCGGTGTTCGGCTTGTGCGAGCCGGGCGGGCTCACCCCCTCGTACTTGTAGTAGATGTGCGCCGGGGTATCGAGCGCGCGCTCGAGGCGCCGCGCGCGGTAGAGCGGCGTGGGCCGCCAGAGCCGGTAGACCTCCCGCACCGGCTCGGGGATCTCGATGTAGCGCTCGGTGCTGACCTCCTGGGCGATGAGCGCCATGGGGAACAGCGGCGCGAGGTCCTCCGGGCCGACCGGCCGGCCCGTGGCCGGGTGGAGCACGGGCGGGAGCGGCGCGGGGAGATCGGGGATGATGTTGTACCAGGCGGTGGGCAGCTGGGTCTCGTCGAGCAGGAACTTGGTCGGCTCAGCCACGGCACCCCTCCACAGCGATGGGGCCTCCGCCCCCGCGCGAGTATAGCCGGTCGCCGCGCCGGGCACACACCCGCTGCCCGCAGGGCCTACCCGCGCCGCTCCTGCCCGGCAGCCAGCGCGCGCTCCAGCGTCTCGATGAGCGCCAGCACCGCCTGGCCGGCGAGCTCCTCGCTCGCGAGGCGGTAGAAGACGCGGTTGCGCTCGCGGCGCGTGCGCACGAGCCGCTGGTCGCGCAAGACGCGGAGGTGCTTGCTGACGCTGGGCTGGGTGCGCCCCAGCAGGAGGGTCAGCTCGGTCACCGAGCGCTCGCCCCGCGTGAGCGCCGCGAGCAGCTGCAGCCGGATCCGCTCACATAGCCCGGTAGCGATCCGCTGGAGGAGCGCGTCGACCTCGGCGTCGCGGAGCAGGGGCGATTCCTCGGGACGGGGAGCCGCGCCGCCGTTACCATTCCGGCCGCCATTCGGTGCGCTCGGGGCCACCATAGCATCCTCCCGCGTGTTCCCCCTCCTCAGAAGTATATTGGGCACCAAGGTATATTTGGGTGCGAGCAATATGCTGCCGACCGGCCGCAGAAACACGCTAAAGGAGCAGCGATGATCGACTGGGGGCGTGAGCTCTTTCTCCTTGTCGCCTCGATCGTCTACGCCGTGCTGGGGGGCGCCCTGCTCCTCCTCGCCTACAAGCTTTTCGACTGGGCAACCCCGCACGATCTGGGCGGGGCCATCTTCGCGGAGAAGAACGTGGCGGCCGCCATCGCCGTCGGCGCCTACCTCGTGGCGCTGGCGGTGATCATCGCCGCCGCCATCCACTAAGGGGCCGGCTCGCGTGCGACGAACGCGGCGACGTGCTGCGCCCGGTTGGTGGTGATGCGGTCGCCCAGCCGCACGTACACGCCGGCCCAGCGCCCAGCCGCCAGGTAGCTGCCCACGCAGGGGATGCAGCGCACCGGCTCGAGGCGCGCCCCGCGCCAGAACACGGTCTCTACCTGCTGGCTCTCCACCAGGCGCTGCACCACGAAGGTGCGCCAGGCGCGGCAGCGCTCCCAGTCGGCGGCGTCGAGCGCCTCCCCGAGGTAGACCTCCTCGCCCTCGCGCCCGAAGAACTCCTTGACCACGAACGCGCGGCGATCGAGCTCCGCGGGAACTTCGGTAATGAGGTAGGTCTCCGGCAGGTGGCGGGCGATGGCGCGCTGCTGAGCCGGCGTGAACAGCCCCGACTGCCGGTGGGCCCAGATCCAGGCCAGGAGCGCCTTGTCCTGGGCGAGCAGCGCGGCGATGGGGTTCAGGAGGAGCACGCGGCCCGCCAGCGCGGCGTCGAGCAGCCCCGGGAAGACCGGCTGGCCGTAGAGCCGCTCGATGGGGTAGAGGCGGTAGAGCGCCTCCACGGGGCGGCCGAGGAGGTAGACCCGCCCCCGCCGCACCACGAGGTTGTCGATATCGCCGAGCACGAGCTCGGGCCCCAGGTCGCGCAGGACCTCGCGGAGGAAGAGCAGCTGGGCCAGGTCCTCGGCGTAGCCGGCGTCGGTGACCAGCCCCAGCCGCCGCACCGGCCGGGGCGCGGTCTGGAGGAGGCGCGCGAACGCGGCGCGCAGGCGGGCGGCCAGCCGGCTGCCGAGCCGCCGGTACGCTCCGCGCGGGTCCAGCAGGCGGGCGAGCAGGCGCTCGGCCCCGCTCGTCTCGCGCACGCCCGAGGGGGTGTCGCAGTTGTACTCCAGCAGGCGCCACTCGCCGTGGCTGTCGAGCAGGAAGTCGAAGCGACCAATGGGAGAGAGCCAGGGCGCCGCCGGCTCGTGCACCAGCATCTCCGCGACCGGCCAGGGAAAGCCGAGGCGCTCGAGGGTGGGGCGGTCGCGCTGGACGGCCCGCACGGCGCGCTGGAACACCTGGCCGAGCAGCTCGGTGGCCTCGACCAGGCGCTGCCAGGCGGCGCGGTCCAGCACGAGCGCGTCGAAGCCCAGGTAGGGGTCGCCCGCGACGGTGGAGTCGTAGAGGTAGTAGCGCAGCGCGGCCTCGTGCAGGTACGCGGTCCAGCGGGCCTGGTAGCCGGCCGGATCGGCGCGCCACTCGGCCACCGCGAGGGTGCGTAGCTCCCCTGGCGCCAGCGCGGGCGGCGCGCTCCTCGCTGCGGTGCGGTCGCGCGGTAGCACCACGGCCTCACGCTACGGCGAGCCCGGCCGGGTCGCACCGGGCAGCGCCAGGCGCCGCACGGCGAGACCGGCCGCCTCCAGGCCCTCGAGGTAGTCCGCTGTGTCCGCAGCGGGGGGACAGGCAGCCAGCCAGCAGGCCACGACCGCCTGGATGCCCGCCGCGCGGAGGCGGGCGGCGTCGGGCAGGTCCGGAGGGCCCAGCGTGTAGCGGTTGTCGAAGCGGCGCGCGAGCACCGGCGCGGGCACGGCGCGGGCCCGCTCCCGCTCCAGCACGAACGCATACTGGACCGCGGCTCCCGCCTGGTCAGGGGAAACAGCGGTCGCGCGTCCCCGGCCCCGGGGCGTGGCCGGCGCGTAGCGGCAGAGTGCGGCGAGCACCTCCTCCGCGCCGAGCACCGCGCCCGGCTCGGGCCAGCGCAACAGCACGAGCACCGGCCGCACGCCATAGGGAGCCAGCCCCACGGCGGTCGCGATGCCCTGGGCGCCGGGCAGGTCGAGCAGGAGCAGCACCGCGGGCCGCCCCAGCCAGCCCTCCGCCGCCCCCACCCGGGCGAGTTCCCCGGCCACCCCCTCAGGCGGTGGCGCCCCAGGCAGCGTGCCTATCCCCCGCGCCAGGGCCACCAGCGGGACGGCGCGGAAGAACCCGGCCCAGGGGCCGGCGGCGGCGTACCAGCAGCGGTACAAGGCGCGGGCGTTAGGCATGGGGCTCGTCGGCTGGCGGCGCGTCCGCCGCCGTGGCGGCGGTGAGGAGCGCTGCCAGGCGCGCGCGCTGCTCGTCGGTCAGGTAGGGGAGCACGCGCAGCCAGTGGGCGCGGAGCTCGGGCGGGATGAGCGGCGACGTGCGCAGCAGGGCGCGCAGGCGCTCCTGGCTGGGTAGCGGCTCCGGTGGCGAAGCGGCCATGGCTCGCTCTCAGCAAGCGTTCCTACCGGACTTCTCCCCTCTGACTGCGCGCGCTCGGCCTCAGTAGGAGCCGGGTCGCATCAGCCGCCCGCGCCGGCCCCCACGCTCCCCCCGCGCCCGCTGCTGAAGCCGCTCGCGGCCGGCGGGCTGACCACGCCGCCCGCCCCGCTCCGGCCCGAGGCAGCCGTGCCCGTGCCGGTACCCCCGGCCTGGCCTGCCGTCGCGCCTCGCCCGGTGGCCGCCGTGCCCGCCCCCGTGCCGCCGGCCTGGCCGCTGGCCGCGCCCGCGCGGCCGGTAGCCGCTGTGCCGGTGCCCGTCCCGCCGGCCTGCCCGCTGGCGGCCGTTCCCCGGCCGGTGGCGGCGCTCCCCACGCCCTGGCCGCCCGCCTGGCCGCTGGTGCCGCCGGGCGCTGCTCGGTAGTCCCCTGGCGCCGGCCCGCTCCGGTAGTCGGGCCGGTCGGGAGCGCTCACCCCGCCGCCCTGACCCGCCGTGCTGCGCTCGGTAGTGCCCCCCAGCGGGAAGGGGATCAGGATGGGCCCTACCCGGCCCCCACCGCTCGGGTGCGGCGTGGGGACAGGGGTCGGCGTGAGCACGGCGCTCGTCTCGGCAGGCGCCGTCGGTGGCGCGGTCGGGCGAGCTGGCGCGCAGGCCACCGCGGCCGCCATGAGGAAAGCGGCGGAGAGCCGCACGCTGGCGAGCCGGTGCTCCTTGAGCGACTCGGCCACCTCGCGGGTGAGGTCGGCCAGCCGGGCGGCGAGCACGCTCCGCTCGGGCACGGGTTCCCCAGGGGTGGGGATGGGCAAGGGAGGGGGCACTGCAGGGCCGGCCGGCGGCCGCAGGCGCCGGGGCCGCTGGCGGCGCACCGGTGCTGCGCGCGGCGACCGGCGGGGAGCGGAGGGGCGCGCACGCTGCGGCATACGGCCTTCCTGGCGACTCGCTAGCCCATCCCGACGCGCTGATCGCTGAGACTATAGGTACGCCTGGACCGCTACGTCAAGCAACGCTTGTGGCGGCGCGGAACCGCGGGGCAAAAACGCCCTGCCGCGCGGGAACCCACGCGGCAGGGCAGCCGGGGGTAGTGTACCTCCGGTGCTAGTCCCAGTCACGGAAGGCGAGGTAGACGCCGCGGCCGTAGGGGCCGTCGAAGGCGAACGGCTCGAAGCCCGCGGCGATAGCGGCGAGCTGCGCTATCAGGTCGTTCGCGGCCCAGGTGTCGTCTAGCCCCCAGAACAGCGACGGGTGGACGAGCACGAACACCCGCGGCTGGACCAGCACGATGCGGATCGGGGCGCGCGCGAATAGATCGGTCGGGAGCACCTGCACCAGCGCCGGCAGGATGTTCTGGCGCACCCGCGGCACCACCAGCGTTTCGATACTTGGCTGGAACGTCGGCGTGGGGGTCACGATCTGCACGACGACCGGCTCGACCCGGCTGGTGGCCGGCTGGATCACCACCGTCCGCTCGAACCAGTGGTCGCCCCCACGCTCCCGGTGCCAGTCGCGGTCGCGATCGCGGTCCCGGTGTCCCCGCTCGTGCCCGTCCCGGTGGTGATCGAGCGGCGCGGCCAGCGCCGTGGGCGCGGCGGTCGTCGCGAGCAGCGCGGTGCAGGCGAGCAGTCCAACGAGCCAACCGTAACGCATGAGCACACCTCCAAGACCCGACGCCCCTAAACTCCGGCGCGCATGTCCCCCTCCTGCCCCCCAGCATAGCCCATGCACGCCAGGTTGGCTAGAGGACAGCCCCCTCACCGGCCGAGGGGCCAGCCCCAGCGGGCGAACTAAGCGGCGGGCGCGGGTGCCTTGGAGGGCTCCCCGGGACTGCGCCCTGCCGCGGGAGCACGCCTCGCCGCGGCGCGCCACTGCGGGTAGCGGCTCGCGCGCGGCGGCCGCGGTCAGGTCACCTGCGCCGTGAGGTCGAGCAGGACCGGACAGTTGCGCGGCAGCTCGCTCACGCCCGCCACCGAGCGGACATGACGGCCAGCCTCGCCTAGCACCTCGACCAGCAGCTCCGACGCCCCGTTGAGCACCTCCGACTGCTGGTGGAACCCGGGCGCGCTGGCGACGAAGCCCACCAGGCGGATGAGCTGCCGGATGCGGTCCAGCGACCCCAGCTCGCTGCGGAGCAAGCTCAACAGGTTGAGCGCGGCGAGGCGAGCGGCTGCCTGACCCTGCTCGAGCGTCAGCTCGCCCCCAACCTTGCCCACGTAGGCGAGCTGCCCGTCCTGGAGGCAGGTGACGCCCGCCGTGTAGACGAGGTCGCCCACCCGCACCAGCGGCACGTAAGCCGCCAGCGGCCGCGGCGGCGCGGGCAACACCAGGCCCAGCGCGGCCAGACGTTCCTCCGCTCCCACTTGCCTTCTCCTTGAGACCCCGGCGGCGCCTTCCCGCCGCCCTCGGCGGGAGGCTACCACATCTGCCGCGGAGCTGCCCCCTCCCGCTTGGTCCGGCGCTGCAGCCCCGTGCAGGGAAGGGCCGCACGGATGCCGTACAATGAGGGCAACAGGCGGGCTGCTCGCGGCGCCCCGCCGGGGGAGCGCTGGTGCTGCGGATCGGACTCGTAGGGCTACCTGGTGCGGGCAAGAGCACCGTCTTCGACGCGCTGGTCCGTAGCAGCGGCGCTCACGCGACGACGGGCCGGACCGCCGCGGGCCTCACTCCGCGGGTGGCAACGGTCAAGGTACCCGATCCGCGGCTAGAAGTGCTCGCTACACTCTATCCCAACCGCCGCGTCGTGCCCGCCGAGGTCGAGTTCTACGACGTGCCTCGCCCAGCCGCAGACACCACGGCAGCCGGGCGTCAGGCGCCTGCCTACCTCGCCCAGCTCCGCACTATGGACGCCCTCCTGCACGTGATCGCAGGCTTCGACCCCATCGCGCCGGAGGCGCTCCTGCCGACGCTGACCGCGCGGCTCCAGGAGGGAGCCACCGAGCTGGCGCTGGCGGACCTCCAGGTCGTCGAGAACCGCCTCACACGCCTCGAGAGCGAGCTGCGCAAGCTCCCCCCCGGGGAGCGGGCAACGCGCGAGCGCGAGCGCGTTGTGCTGGAAACCGTCGGCGCCGAACTCAACCGGGGCGGGGTCGTGCGCGACCTGTCGCTCGATGCCGAGGCGCAGCGCTTGCTCCGCGGGTTCGGTCTGCTCACGGCCAAGCCCACCTTGCTCATCGCCAACCTGGACGAGGCGCGCTGGCCCCTGCACCCGACCATCGAGGCGGCCCTGCGCGCGGCACACGCTCACGCGGCCACCGGCGCCGTGGCGATCATGGGGCAATGGGAGGCCGAGCTGGCGGACCTGGAGCCCGGCGAGGCGGCGGCGTTCCGCGAGGCGCTCGGCCTGGCCGAGCCGGCGGCGACGCGCGTGCTGGTGGAGGCCTACCGTGTGGCCGGGCTGATCTCCTTCCTCACCATCGGCGAGGACGAGGTCCGCGCCTGGTCCGTTCCCCGCGGCACGCTCGCGCCTGAGGCCGCGGGCGCCGTGCACAGCGATTTCCAGCGCGCCTTCATCCGCGCGGAGGTCGTGGCGTTCGAGGATCTGGCGCGGGTGGGGAGCTGGACCGCGGCCCGCGCGGCCGGCGTCCTGCGGCAGGTAGGCAAGGAGTACGTGGTGCAGGATGGCGACGTGATACACTTCCTGGCGGGGCGCTAGCCCGTTGCGTCACCAGGGCCCGGGAGGAGCGGAGAGATGGTCCGCTGCGTGCTCCTCGGCACTGCCGCCGCTCTGCCCACCGCTACCCGCGACAACACGGCGCTGCTCTTCGTCGGCGCGCACAGCTCCCTCCTGGTGGACTGTCCGGGCAGCGCCTACGCCAAGCTGCTCCGCGCCGGCGTGGTCCCCAGCCAGCTGAGCTACCTCCTGCTCACCCACACCCACACGGACCACACCTATGGGCTGCCCGGCCTCCTGCAGAGCCTGTGGCTGGCTGGGCGCGAGGCCGATCTTCCCATCGTGGGCCTGCCCGAGGTGCAGCAGCTCGTCGATCGGGCGCTAGACACCTTCGCCCCCTTCGGCGCGCGCACGCCCTTCGCCCTCCCGCGCTACGTCCTTCCGGCGGCGGCCAGCGCGGCGCCCGTGATCGAGACGCCAGACTTCCGGGTGTGGACCGCTCCTACCGCCCACTCGGTGCCCTCGGTGGCGGTGCGCGTCGAGGCGTGCGCGACCGGCGCCGCGGTGGTTTACTCGAGCGATACCCGGCCCTGCCCGGCCGTGGAGCAGCTTGCCGCAGGCGCCCGGCTGCTGGTCCATGAGGCGACCTTCCGCGCCGCGGCGAGCGACCTGGCGGAGCGGTTTGGCCACAGCACCGCCGCCGAGGCCGCGATGGTGGCGCACCACGCAGGGGCAGCGGCGCTCTGGCTCGTCCACTTCAGCCCCGCGGCCGCCGGCGATATCGCCGCGCTCCACGCCGAGGCGGCCGCCCTGTTCGGCGATGGCGTCGCGGTGCCCCACGACTTCGACGCCTACGAGTTCTGACGCGCCCCGGCGTCGTTGTTCGCCGCACAGCGCCGATGCTACAATGAGAGCGCCGGAGGGGTATTGAGCCCTTCGCGCATGGGAGTAAACGAACAAGCTATGGACAGCGATCGCTCAGACTCGGGCCCGAGTACCTCGGGTCAGGTATGGCGCTCGCTCCGCGGAGGACCCGAGAGGGCACCCGCGCGCTGGCCGGCTCGCCTCCTAGGGGTGCCGCCCGGCTAGCGCCGCGGCGGCGGTGACCATCTCGTGCCTTCCTCCGCGGACCGCGAGGAAGGCTTTTTAACGCCCTGATTTCGGAGGTGGTCACCATGGCCTACTTCAGCACGCTCCTTGGGCGCCCGGTGCACGACGCCACCGGGCGGCGAGTCGGCAAGCTCGTCGACCTCATCGTGCCGGCGGCGACCGACTATCCCCCCGTGCGGGCTCTGGTGGTCGAGCCGCGCCGTGGCGACCGCACCATCCTCCCCTGGTCCGTGGTGGCCGAGGTAGGCGACCGCCAGGTGCGCCTGGCACGCCCCCAGGAGGAGCTCCAGCCTTACACCCCCTCCGAGCAGGACCTGTTCCTCGCGCGGCAGGTGCTGGACCGCCAGATCATCGACATCCACGGCCGGCGGGTCGTGCGCGTCAACGACCTCCAGTTCGCCCCGACGGATAGCCAGCTCCGGCTGGTGAGCGTCGACATCGGGCCCACGGGCTTGCTGCGCCGGCTCGGCGTGGAGCGGCCGGTGGCGCGCCTGGCGCACGCGGTGGGGATCGACCTGCATCCCCACGTGATCGCCTGGTGCGACATCGACCCCGTCGAGGCGGGCGCGGCTGGGGTGCGGCTGCGGGTGCCCGCAGAGGACCTCGCCCGCCTGCACCCCGCCGACATCGCCGAGATCGTCAGCGCGCTGGACCAGTACCACGGCGAGGCCGTGCTCGCCAATGTCGACGCGGGCACGGCCGCTGAGGCCCTCAGCGAGGTGGCCCCTGACCTCCAGGTGTCGGTGCTGGAGGCGATGGGTGCCGACCGCGCGGCGGACATCCTCGAGGAGATGGATCCCGACGACGCGGCGGATATCCTCGGCGATATGCCCCAGGAGCGCGCCAACGAGCTCCTCTCCGCCATGGCGCCCGCCGAGGCGGCGGAGGTGCGCGAGCTGCTCGCCTACCCCGAGAACACCGCCGGCGGGATCATGACCAACGAGTACGTTACCGTCCCGCCGCACCTCACGGCTGCCGAGGCCATCGCCTATCTCCGCGAGCGGGCCGCCGCGCTGGACGAGGTTTACTACGTCTACGTCGTGGATGCCGACGAGCGGCTGCTCGGCGTGTTCACCCTCCGCGACCTCATCGTGGCCCCGCCGGACGCGCCGGTGACGAGCTTCGCCCATCCCGCCGATGTACGCGTCCAGCTCTACGATCCCGAGGAGAAGGTTGCACGCGTCATCGCCAAGTACAACCTGCTGGCGGTCCCGGTCGTCGACACCGAGGGGCGCCTCCACGGCATCGTGACTGTGGACGACGCCATCGACATCATCCTTCCCGTCGCTTGGAAGAAACGGCTCCCCCGCATCTTCCACTAGGACGCGGGGGCTGCCGTGGCCACACTCAGCACCGCACGACGCCCCTTCTTCCTCGCTCTGCGGCGCCGGCTAGGGCTCTTCCTCGCCATCATCGGGCCTGGCATCATCACCGCCACTTCGAATAACGACGCCGGCGGGATCACCACCTACTCCATCGCGGGCGCACACTACGGTTACTCCCTCCTCTGGGCGCTGCTCCTGGCCACCATCAGCCTCGCGGTCACCCAAGAGATCGGGGCACGCACGGGCGCGGTCACGGGCAAAGGGCTCGCTGCCCTCATCCGCGAGAACTACGGCGTGCGCGTTACCTGCTTCGCCATGCTTGCCCTGCTGATCGCTAACCAGGCGACCACCATCTCCGAGTTCGCCGGCGTGGCCGCGAGCCTCGAGATCTTCGGGGTGCCCCGGTTCCTCGGCGTGCCGGTGGTGGCCGCGCTGGTGTGGTACATCGTCATCCACGGCAACTACAAGAACGTCGAGCGGGTCTTCCTCGGCTTCTCGCTGGTGTACCTCTCCTATGTGATCACGGGCCTGCTCGTGGGCCCGCCCTGGGGCGAGGTCCTGCGCCAGACCGTTATCCCCTCGTTCTCGCTGGATGCAGGCTACCTGCTCACGTTCGTGGCCCTGGTAGGCACCACGATCACCCCCTGGGGGCAGTTCTTCGTCCAAGCCTACGTCGTCGACAAGGGAATTACCACCAAGGAGTACCCCTACACGCGGCTCGATGTGCTCATCGGCTCCTTCCTGACCGACTTCATCTCCTTCTTCATCATCGTCGCGACCGCCGCCACGCTCTTCGCCAACGGCTGGCACATCGAGGACGCACGCGACGCCGCGCTCGCGCTCGAGCCGCTGGCCGGCCCGCTCGCCCAGTACCTGTTCGCTCTCGGGCTGCTCAACGCCTCGATGCTCGCTGCCTCGATCGTGCCGCTCGCTACGGCGTACGCCATCACGGAGGCCTTCGGCTGGGAGGCGGGTGTAGACCGCTCCTTCAAGGAGGCGCCGGCCTTCAACGGCATCTACACCTTTACCCTGGTGCTGGCCGCGCTCGTGGTGTTGATCCCGGGGCTGCCGCTCGTGACCGTGATGCTGGTGGCGCAGACCGTAAACGGCATCCTACTGCCCGTGGTGCTCGTGCTCGCCGCGCGGCTGGCGGACGATCCCGAGCTGATGGGGAAGCACGCCAATGGCCCCTTCCTCCGGCTCCTGGTCTGGCTCACGGTAGCGGCCGTAGTGGCGCTGACCGTGCTCCTGCTGGTCGCCACGCTCGTGCCGCCGCTGTTCGGTATCTCGCTGACCTGAGCACCCGAGCGGGTCTGCTCCCAACCCGGTGGCCCTGTGGTTCACCCCGCCCTGTCTGGTCGCTGCGCCATCTAGGTCGCGCGAAGCCGTCCCCTAATCCAGCCGTAGCTCACTACGGGGAGGGCGTGTTGGTTGCTGTGCCGCCGGCGGGCGCTTAAGCACCGCCACCGGCCCGGGGCGTCGCCGTCGGCTGACCGCCCGCGCTGACGGTCGGGGTCACGGGCCGCGGCGTGGGGGTGGGCGCCACCGTCGGCAGCGGCGGCAGCGTGGGCAGCGGGACCAGCGTGGGCAGCGGCGCCGCCGTAGGGAGCGGGGTTGGCAACAGCGGCACCTGTAGCGGCGGCACGGGGGTGGAGAACACCGGCAGCGGCGACAGCGGCGTGGGGATCGGCTGGGGCGTGGGGACGGGCCGCGGGGTCGCCGCGGCCACTACGATCGGCGATGCGGGCGCCGGCGTTGGGGCGCGCGGCGCCGTCGGTGCGGGCATGATCGTGGGCGCGGGGGTCCCGGCGGGGAGGATGGTGGACACCCCGGGTGGCTGCGGCTGGGGCGGCGGGGGCGGCGGCTGTGGCGCGCCAGCGGCGCCGGGAACGGCGCCCAGCCCGCCGATGGTCGCGGTGGGCGCAGGAGCTCGCGTGGCGCCACCCGCGGCAGCGGCCCCGCCGGCGCCGGGCGGGGCGAAGGGCGTGGGCTCCGCTCCGCCTCCCCCAGCACCACCCGCCCCCCCCGCGCCGCCGGCCACGGGCGTGCCCGTTCCTGGCGTGCCGGGCGCGGGCGTGCCCAGCAGCGGGGTGCCGGGCCGGCCGCTTGGTCCTGTATAGGTAGGGATCGGCACGGTGCCGAAGGGGCCCGCGGTTGGAGAGGGCGCTCCGGCGACCCCGCGCGCGACGGCGGCCGGCGGTCCCGCCGGCACCTGGCTGGAGGCGATGAGCCCACGGCCAGGGGCGTCCAGCCGCGCGACCTCGCGCAGGCTTGTCCCTGTGGCGTCCAGGATCACGAGCTGCTCCCGCGCGGGCAGGGTCGCGTACACGTTCGCGCCGGCGACGGCGAGCGCCCCCACCGGCGCCTCCAGCGGCAGCCGCGTCGCCAGGCGCGCCGCCGCGAGCTCCACCACCCCTATGGCGCCCTCGGTGTCCGATGGGGTGCCGAAGCCGATGTAGCCCACCTGACCGTCGGCCGAGAGCACCAGGCTCGTTGGCCCCGACCCGACCGCGAGGCGCTGACGCACCGCCCCGCTGCCGGGATCGACCGCCAGCAGCGCGCCCCCGGCCGCGTCCAGCACATAGAGCGTGCCCCCGTCGGGCGCTAGCGCTAGCGCTACTGGCATGCCTCCTACTGCCCAGCTCGTCTCTATCCGGCTCTCGGACGGCCGGATGTCGAGCACGGCGACCTCGCCCGTGTCCACGCGAGCCACGTAGCCCCGCTGCCCATCGGGACTCAGCACCACGGCGCCCAGCCGGCCGCCCACCGGCACCACCTGCTGCACGCTCAGGTCGCGAGCATCGAGCAGGCGCAGGTCGCCGGCGTCCGTGCTGGCGACCAGCAGGCGCGTGGGGCCCTGATCACCCGCTAGCTCGGTCGGGCGTACGGCGAGCGCGGCCCGCGCCAGCTCGCGACCGCTGGTCGTGTCGAGCGCCAGCACCGCCTTGGCCTCCTCGTGGCCGACGTACAGCCGCCGCCCGTCGGCGCTCACAAGCAGGCGCGCAGGCCGGCTGTCCGTGGGGAACTCGGCGACGATCTGGCGCGAGGCTGGATCGACCACGAGCACACGGTTCCGCAGGGGGTCGGCGAGGAACACTCGGGTGGCCCGCGCCCCCTCCGGAGACGGCGCAGGGCGCTCCACCTGCTCAGGCCCCGGCCGGGGCAGCAGGCCACAGCCGGCGCTCAGCGCGGCGATCAGCATTAGAGCCACACTTCGCCGTAGAGACTGCACCGTGACTCCCTGAGCGGCAGCGAGAGGGGGCCGGTCCGCAGGCTTCGCGAGCGCGGCCGGGCCGCGCTCGGCGTTCCGAGGCGGCGACACTTAGCGCGTTGTCAAGGTAGTGGTATCAGAGAACTGCTTCCCGGGCAACCCTTGCACCGGAGTGGCCAGTTGCGGTATTGGGGTAACACGTGCCGCCAGGAGTCGGGCGGTGCCACGGGCAGCCCCCGGTTCGGAACGGGCTGGAGTGCTCTGGAGGTCTCGCGTGAACGAGCTACAGCGCTACCTCGCGGACGAGATGGTAGAGGAGTACCAGGCCGGCCGCCTCACCCGCCGCGAGCTGCTGCGACGGATCACCCTGATCACCGGCAGCGTCGCCATGGCGGAAGCGTTCCTCGCCGCGGCCCGGGTCACGGCGGAGGAACCGGCGCGGGGGAGGGCTGCGGCCGCCTCCGCGCGCCCGGCGCCCCAGGCCGGGGTGACCGTCAGCCCCGACGACCCCGAGATCGTCGCCGAGCTGGTCCAGTTCCCCGGCAGCGGCGTGACCCTACAGGGCTATCTCGCCCGCCCGCGGCGGGAGGGCCCCCATGCCGCCGTGCTCCAGATCCACGAGAACATCGGCCTCACCGAGCACCATAACGACGTCTCCCGCCGCCTCGCGAAGGCGGGCTACGTGGGGCTGGCGATCGACCTGCTCTCGCGCCACGGGGGCACTGCGGCCTTCGCCGATCCCGCCGAGGTCACTGCTGCCCTCAGCCAGATGCCACCGGAGCAGCTGCTGGACGACCTCAACGCTGGCGTGGCTTTCCTGCAAGGGCTGCCCTATGTGCGCGCGACCAGCGTCGGGGTCATGGGCTTCTGTTTCGGCGGGGGGCTGACCTGGCGGCTGATCACGCTTAACCGCGAGCTGCGCGCCGCGGTGCCGTTCTACGGTCCTAGCCCGCCGCTGGACGCCGTGCCGAACATCCAGGCTGCAGTGCTGGGTATCTACGCTGGCGAGGACCCCCGCATCAACGCCGGCATTCCTGATCTCGAGCGCGCCCTGCAGGCCGCCGGCAAGACGTTCGAGTTCGTCATCTATCCCGGCGCCATGCACGCCTTCTTCAACGACACACGGCCGAACTACCATCCTGAGGCGGCGCGCGACGCCTGGGCGCGCACGCTCGACTGGTTCAGCCGGTTCCTGAGCGCCTAGATGGCCTGGCTCGCCGCGCTGCTGGTCGCCATCGCCACCGCCTGCTCCTCCGCCGGGCCCGTCCGCCCGGCGGAGGAGCACCGCCCGCCGGGCGCCGCGGCGACGCCGGTCGCGCTCGTCGCGCCACCCCTGGCGGGCGGAGCCGACCCGCTGGAGGCCGAAGAGGAGCCCCCCACAGCGCCCGTGCCCGCGGGCGAGCCTGGCGATGGGCCGGCGAGCCCCGCCGCCCTTGCCGCGCCGCTTCCTCCCTGGCTGCGGCCGGTGCGGGAGCCGCCGCCGCTCACCGTTATCGGTTCGGGCCGGCCCTGGCCCAAGCGGGTAGGCCTCCAGGTCGGCCACTGGTGGAGCGGTGAGGTGCCCGCCGAGATGGAGCGGCTGCGCGCCGCGGGCGGCGGGGCGACCGGCGGCGGGTATACCGAGGTGGAGGTGAACCTCGACCTGGCGACCCGCACGGCCGCACTGCTCCGCGCGCACGGCGTGGAGGTCGACCTGCTTCCCGGCACCGTCCCCATCGATTACCGCGCCGATGCCTTCGTGGCGATCCACGCGGACGGCGATGCGCGCGGTGTCCTGCGCGGCTACAAGGTGGCGCGGAGCCCCCTGAGTCACATTCCGGAGATCGACGACGCGCTGGTCGAGTGGCTCTACGCCGAGTACGGCCGTGCCACAGGGCTCCCGCGCGACGACGAGCACATCACCCGACGGATGCTCTTCTACTACGCGTTCAACAACCGGCGCTACTACCATGCCATCGCCCCCGGCACCCCGGCAGCGATCATCGAAGCAGGCTTCCTGACCAGTGCCGCCGACCGTACAGTGCTGATCGGCGCGCCCGACCGTGCGGCCCAGGGGCTGGCGAATGGCATCCTGGGCTTTCTCGGTCTGAATCGGTGAGCGGGGGACGCCCGCGCTGCCAGAGAGCTGTGCGGGCGGGCAGGCCCCCACGCCGCGACCGCGACCGGCTACAATAGCGCGGGCACGGTACACTATACCCCGTGCTTGCCGCGCGCTGGCCCATCTGGCCGGCACCGGTAGGGAGGAGAGTGCATGGACAACCCGGTTTCCCCGCCCCCTGCGGCCGCGCCGCCTCCACCGGTGCGCGGCGACTTCCTCCAGACCGGCTCGCGTCCCCCGGTACCGGTGCGCACACCGCTCTACATGCGCCGCCCGGCGCTGTGGCGCCGCGGCGCGGCGATGCTCGTGGCACTGCTCCTCCTCGGGCTCGTCGCCTGGTGGCTGGACTGGCTGCAGGCTCTGGCGATCTGGGCCCTGTTCAGCCTGTTCGTCGTGCTCTGGCCCAACTGGCCGCCGCCCACCCCGGCGGAGGAGCGCGCCCAGGCCTGGCCGTTCGAGCCCTAGGCCGCCCCGCCCTCCCCAGCCGGTGCGGGGGCGGCGTGTGCTACGAGACCCGGGTTGAGCACCGGCCGCTGCTTCGCCCACCGCTCTCGCGTGCTATGATGGGGCGGGCAGGCCCCGGGAGCCGGGGCCTCGACCCGACCGGAGCAAGGGTGTTGGCAGGCTAGCACCACAGGGCGTCGCCGGGCACACGGCGCAGTGAAGGGAGGCACCTATGGCGGCGAAGATCCGGCACATCGCCATCTGCGCGGCGGACACGAACAAGCTGGCTGAGTTCTACAAGAAGACCTTCGACATGTATGAGGTCGCCCGGCTGGAATCCGCCGTCTTCCTCTCCGACGGCTACATCAACCTCGCCATCCTTCCCGCCCGGGCTAATGACGGGCGCGAGGGCATCTTCCACTTCGGCTTCCAGGTCGATGACGTGCAGGAGATCGGGCGCCGGGCGAAAGAAGCGGGCGCGAGCACAGGCATCGCTCCCCGGCCGCGCGACGGTCGCTACGCCGAGTTCCGCCTGCACGACCCCGTGGGTACGCCCATCGACCTGGCAGAGGCCGGCTGGGCCACTGAGCCCGAAACGGCGGAGCAGATGGCAGCCCGCAAGGCGCAGTAGCTTCGCGCCCAGCGCGGCGCTAGTCGTACTGGGGGGCGAGCAGCTCCGCATCGATCCAGCCGGGGACATCCCCCAGCGCGATATGGCGCCAGGTGAGTCCGTCGGCCACCTGCTGCTGGTCGAGGTTGGTCACCACGGTGCCGTCGCGGAGCTGCTGGATGATCGGAGCGGTGCGCCCTGGCTCCCGGCGCATGTTGGCCCCGGCGCCGCCTGTCTCCACCCGCCAGTAGGGCGGATCGGGCTGGCGCACCACGCTCGTGGGCTCGGGCGAGGGCGCGGCCTCGGCGGGGGAGGGCGCAAGCGCGGTCCCTTCTCCGAGAGCAGGGGGATTCACCGTGCGGTTCGGCGTCGGCGCGCTGAGCGCGGCCCCGCCGCCTCCCGCGGCCCCAGGCCGCTCGATGGGGGCTACGAACTGCACGAGCAGCACGACGAGCAGCCCTAGCCCGACGATCAGCAGCTTATCGGACCGGCCCGACGCCCATCCCCCACCGCGCCCCAAACGTCGCATGTGCTGTTCCTCGTGGCACGTGCTCTAGCTATACCACAAACCAGCCCGTGCGGGCCCAAAACGCCCCGTGGTCAGCGCGCGGCGCCGTAGCCCGCACACCCGTAGCTCCAGCTGCCGCCTAAGCAACCGGTCCCGCCCTGTGCCAGAGCGGCCGGGCGCGGCGCGCCCTAGCTGGGATTCCCGCCCGCCGGGAGCGAGGGTTGCCCAGTGGGCCCGCTGCCGAGCTTCGCCTTCAGCTCGCGAAGCTGGCCCTCGATCTCGTCCTCCTCTTCGAGCTGCTTGAAGCGCTCCTCGAGCGTGTCCTGATCGAGGCCGGCGAGCGCTTTGGCGCGGGCCTCCTGGGCGCGGACCTTCTCCTCCATGCGCTCGAACCCACTCATCGCCCCCGCCGTATCGATGCCCGCCAGGGTCTCGTGGATCTGGCGCTCGGCCGCCGCGCGCCGGCTGCGCGCGATGAGCAGGTCCTTCTTGGTCCGCGCCTCCTCGATCTTGGCCTCCAGCTTCTCCAGCGCGTCCTTGAGCTGCTCGACCTGCCGCGCCTGCTCCTCGTACTGCTCCTTGAAGCCGAGGGCCGTCTGCTGATAGGTGTTGCGCCGCCGGAGCGCCTCCTTGGCGAGATCGTCCTGGCCTTTCTGGACAGCCAGCTCCGCCTTCCGCTGCCACTCCTGAGCGAGCTGCTCGTTCTGCTGCCAGCGCTCCTTCAGCCGCTGCTCATCCGCGATCGCGGCGGCGACCTGTGTCTTGACTTGGATGAGCTGGTTCTCCATGTCCTGGAGCAGCTGCTTGATCATCTTCTCGGGATCTTCGGCACGGTCGAGCAGGTCGTTGATGTTCGCTCGGATGAGAGTGCCCACGCGGTCGAGGATGCCCATCCCTCTGCCTCCTGCTCTCAGGGCTCCTGAGGAAGTCGGTAGCGCGGTGCTTACTGCCACTATAGCAGGTCGGCGCGAGCTGTCAATTTTTCCGCGCGAACACGTGCCCCACGCGGAGCGCTCGCCGCCCGCCCGCCGCTTGCCGCCCGCCCGCCGGCTTGCTATAAGGACCGCCGAGGAGGCGCGCCATGGCAGGGTTCCCTCGTGCTCTATCCGTCCTCGGGCTCTTGGTCATGCTGGCCGCCTGCGGCCCCGGCCCGAGCCGGGAAGACGTGGGCGGCGCGCGCGCCGCCGCGCCTGCAGCGCCTACGGCGGCTACAGCTCCCTCGCGCCCCGCGCCGCTCGAACGGCTCAGGGTCGGGTTCGCCAATGTCGGCGCAACCCATGCGCCGCTGTGGACGGCACAAGAGGGTGGGTTCTTCGAGCGCCAGGGGTTGGACGTCGAGCTCGTCAACCTGGGGCCGTCCCAGTCGACCCAGGCCGCCCTCCTCGCCGGCGAGGCGATGGTCGCCTCGGTGAGCGGCAGCTCGACGCTTAACGTCATCCTGGCTGGCGGCGACCTGGTGATCGTCGGTGCGGTGTTCGACACGATGCCCTACCAGCTGCTCACCACGCCAGACATCACCTCGCTCGCCGACCTGCGCGGCAAGATCATCGGCATCAACCGCTTCGGCGGCGCCGCCGACTCCATCCTGCGGTACCTACTGCGCCGCGCCGGCGTGGACCCCGAACGGGAGACGCGCATCCTCCAGGTGGGCGCACAGACCGAGCGGGTCGCCGCGCTCCGCAGCGGTGCCATCCAGGCCACGCTGGTCGACCCGCCATTCCAGGCGATAGCGGCGCGCGAGGGCCTGCGTATCTTGCTCGACACCGCGGAGCTCGGGCTACCCTATCCCCAGGGCGTGCTGGTCATGAACCGCGCCTGGCTGAACGCGCAGCGGGATACCGCACGCCGCGTGCTCCAGAGCGTGGTGCAAGGCACGCGTGCCTTCAAGACCGACCGCGAGTTGGGGCTCCGCGCGCTGCAGCGCTGGCTGCAGCTCGACGACCAGGCGCTGCTCGAGGAGACCTACACCTACTTCAGCCGCGCGCTCCCCGACGAGGTGCTGCCGCGCCTGGAAGGCCTGCAGCTCGTGATCGAGGAGGTTGCGGCCGACAAGCCCGAGGCGCGTAACCTCCGCCCCGAGGACCTGCTCGACCCCACGCTGGCGCGCGAGCTATCCTAGCCGCCGGACGGCGCGCCAGGGTGTGGGACGGTGCCCTCAGTGCCGCTCAGTCCGGCTCGAACGCCTCGTGAACCGGCGTCACGCCAAACCCCTGGACGGTAGCGCCCCCTGGAAGATACACGCGGGTGCCGACTACCGCGGCGGCGATGCCGTGCCGAGGCGTGGGCATGGGCGACAGCCGCGTCCAGCGGTCCTGGGCCGGGTCGTAGGCCTCGACGGCATCGAAGATACCGCGCGGATCGGCGCGATTGCCCTCGCCGCCGAACACATAGAACCACTCCCCCACAACCGCGCCCGCGATGCCCGAGCGGCCCGTGGGCATAGGCGCGCGCTCGGTCCAGGTGCGCGTAGCCGGGTCGTACTCCTCCAGCACCGCGAGGGTGAAGTCGCGCCCATCCCGGCCGCCGGCGACGTAGATGCGGCCGCCGACCACGCCGGCTGCTAGGTGGTCGCGCGCGTGGCGCATGGGCGGCAGCGGCTCCCAAGTGTCCGTCTGGGGGTCATAGGCGGCGACGTCAGCGACGGAGCGCCCCCGCTCGCCGCCGATCGCATATAGCCGCCCGTCGAGCACCACCGCCGCCAGCGCCCCGCGGGCTGTCGGCAGCGGCGCGCGGCGCTGCCAGCGATCGGTCACTGGATCGTACTCCCAGAGCGAGTCGACCGCGCCGCGGGCGTCGTAGCCGCCCACGACGTAGACTTTCCCCGCCAGCGCCGCCGCAGCAGCGTGATGGAGCGCTTCCGGCAGCGGCGCGACGAAGCGCCAGCGGTCGGCGTCGATGGCGTAGGCCTCCACCGTCGCGCTGGGGGCCGTGTCGGCGCGAAACCCGCCGGCGACATACACCACGCCGTCCAGCGCGGTGACGGCCACCTCCTGCCGTGCCTCGTTCAGCGGCGCGAGCGCTACCCACCGCCCGCCCGGCGCCCCTTCCTGCACGGCGGGCGCCGCCATCCGGGCAGGGCCGCAGGCCACCAGACAGATGGCTACCAAGCCCGCCGCCACCCTGCGCCACCTCGCCGCCGGCCAGGCGATCGCAACGCCGGCGCACTCGCCTCTACCCACTCCGTCCATCGGCTCCTCCGCTCGCGGCGCCGCCGCCCACCCAGCACTACAAGCGAGTAGCGGCCAACGCCCTCATCCCGACGTGCCTCCGCGGTTACCAGCCTGACACTCCCCCGCCCCGCCGGCGAGGAGCGCCTCGAGCGTGAACAGGTAATCGTCCAACACGGGCTCGGAGCGGTCGAGATAGCCCTCGGCCATCAGCAGCGCCGCCAGCTCCCGCCCCACCCAGCGGACGTGCCAGGGCTCGGGGGCGTAGCCGGTCCGGGGCTCGCTCGCCTCGGTATAAGGCAGCACGAAGCCGAACTCCCAGGCGCGTTCGCGGACCCACTGGCTTGCCCGGGTAGCGGCGAAGCGCCCCCCTATCCCGTTGCCGGCCTCGGGCGAGGTGAGATCGAGCGTGGTTCCTAGCTGGTGCTGCGAGTGGCCGGGGCGCGCCCGAAAGCGGTTGACGCGGGCCTCGGCCTCCGCGCGGCTGGCGCCGCCGCGCGCGAGCTGCTGGCGCACCCCGCTCTCGAAGATCGCGGCCTGAGTCTGATAGCTGCGGTAGCCCGAGTAGATCCCCAGCACCACGCCGTCGGCCCGGGCTGCGGCGAACATCGCCTCGAGATCCGGCAGGATGAGCTGCCGCACCGGCTGCGGCCCCGCCGGCGCCGCGCCGCCGGCCGTGGTCCGGACCAGGTCGGGCGGGACGTAGTCGGCTGGGAGAGGCCGCTCTTTCGTGACCGGATAGAACACCCAGCGGGCCTCCTCCCAGGGGAGACCGAACACCGCCTCGGACGTGATACCCGCCCGCAACCGCACGGCCAGCGGCCAGTCGACGGCAGCGAGGCAGTCGTCCGCCAGCGCGACGCCCGGCCCCCCCGACGGCAGCCCGCTGAGGACGAACAGCGCAAGCAGGGTATACCACCACATCGCAAGCATCGCTCTCCTCGGCCCGACAGCAAGATTAGGGAGCAGCGGGCCCACGCCTCTCTGACCAGTCGTCCCGCTCGCTCCCCAAGTGGCGCGCCGGCCCTTTGAAGAGCGCCGAGTCTCTCCCGCCGCCTCAGGCGCGGGCAGTCGCCGCGGTGCCGGCCGGGGCCGCGGCCTGGAACTGCGTGCGGTAGAGCGTGGCGTAGAGGCCGCCGCGCGCGAGCAGCTCGGCATGGGTGCCGCACTCGACCAGACGCCCGCGATCCAGCACCAGGATCACGTCGGCGGCCAGCACGGTGCTCAGCCGATGCGCGATCACCAGGCAGGTGCGCCCCTGCATCGCACGGGCCAGAGCGGCCTGGATGAGGGCCTCCGACTGCGAATCCAGATGGGAGGTCGCCTCGTCGAGCACCAGGATGCGCGGGTCCTTGAGCAGCACCCGCGCGATGGCCAGCCGCTGCTTCTCGCCCCCCGAGAGGCGGTAGCCGCGCTCCCCCACCACGGTATCATAGCCGTCAGGCAGCCCGACGATAAAGTCGTAGATGTTGGCCGCACGGCAGGCGTCGTCGAGCTCCGCCTGGGTGGCGGTCGGGCGCGCGTAGAGTAGGTTCGCCCGGATCGTGTCGTGAAACAGGTACGGCTCCTGGGTCACCATGCCGATCTGCGCGGTAAGCGAGGCGAGGGTGACCTCGCGGAGGTCGTGGCCGTCGATGAGGATGCGCCCCTCCGTAGGATCGTAGAGCCGCGGCAGGAGGTAGGTGAGCGTGGTCTTGCCCGCGCCGCTCGGCCCGACCAGCGCCGCGATCTGGCCGGGGCGGACCACGAAGCTCACGTGCCGCAGGGCCCAGCGGCGGGGATGCGGAGCCGCCTCGCGCGCCGGCGCTGCGCCATCCGCCAGCACTGCGGCCGACACGGACGCGGCGTCGGCGCCGTCGGGATGTGGCCGCGCGGGCGCTGCCGGTAGCAGCGCCTCCCGGTCGCGCCCCGCTTCCGCCCGCTCCCCGGCCAGCGCGCTACGGGGCTCGGCTGTAGCCCGGGACGGTGCTGTACGCTCGGGCAGCCCCTGCGCTGTCTGGTAGCTGAAGGAGACATCCTCGAAGCGGATCTCCCCGCGCACGCGCCCGAGCGGCCGCGCGCCAGGACGATCGGTGATCGCGACCGGCAGATCGAGCAATTCGAAGACCCGCTCGAAGCTGACGAGCGAGGTGGCGAGCTCCACGCGCGCGTTGGTGAGCGCTGACAGCGGACCGTAGAGCTGGGTCAGGTAGGCTCCGAAGGCCACGATGGTCCCGATGGTGAACGTCCCCTGGAGCACGAGCAGCCCTCCGAGCCAGAAGACCAGGGCGGTGCCGATGGCGCCCACCAGGCTGAGGCCCAGCGCGAACCAGCGGCCTACCAGCGCCTGGCGGACGCCGATATCGCGCACCCGCGCCGCGCGCTCCGCGAAGCGCGCCGACTCGTCGGCCGCGCGCCCGAAGAGCTTGACTAGCAGCGCGCCGCTCACCCCGAGCGTCTCGCTCATCAGGGCGTTCATCTGGCCGTTCAGGGTCATCTGCTCGCGCGCAATCTGCCGCAGCCGCTCGCCCACCCGTCGGGCGGGCACCATGAACAGCGGCAGCAGCGCGACGCCCAGCAGCGTCAGCCGCCACTCGAGCGCTACCATCACGGCCAGCGTGGCCACGAGCGTCACGACGTTGGAGCACAGGCTCACCAGCGTGGTGGTTACGGCACGCTGCGCGCCGATCACGTCGTTGTTGAGGCGGGACAGCAGCTCGCCGCTCTTCGAGTGCGTGAAGAAGCTGAGCGGCAGGCGGTGGAGGTGGGCGAACAGCGCGCAGCGCAGGTCATAGATGACCCCCTCCCCCACCCGCGCGCTCAGGTAGCGCTGGAACACGCTGAGCAGGCCGGAGAGCACGGGCACTGCGACCATGCCGAGCGCGAGGAGATGCACTCGCCCCACGTCCCCATGGACCAGGGCATCGTCGATCAGGCTCCGCTGAAGCAGCGGCGGGATGAGGCCGAGCCCAGCGATGGCGAGGATGGTCAGCAGCATCCCGGCGATCTGGAGCGCGTACGGGCGCGCGTAGGCCGCCACCCGGCGGATGAGCGTCCAGCTCACCGCCGGCCGATCGCGCTGTTCGTCATAGCGCAGATACGAGCGCCAGCCCCATTCCATCATCCGCATTTGCTAGCTCACCGCTCAAGCGCTTTCTAGGACTATAACAGAGCCCCCTTGGATGCCCCCCGCCGACACCCACAGCCCCGACTCGGCATGCCGATGGCAAACGCCGTGATGCAGGCCATCCTGCTCCGCTGCCCCGCCGCACAACCGTGCCCTGCAGCACGCGGAGACGGTGGAGCGTGCGCGAGAATACGGTGCTGCGAGGTGCGCCGGCGGATGGAGGGGCTCTTGGCGTCTTCTCCCGGGCTCGATACCATGTTAGGCCAGGATCCGCGCGGCTCGCGACCCGCAGCGACCAAGTCTTCGCTGACGGAGGAAGTACCCGGTGCAGCTACATGGCACAGTGGTCGTCGACACGGTAGACAGCCCGGCCCTGCGGGGCAATCCCCATGGCGACCCTGCCCAGCGCCGGATTCCGGTCTATCTCCCGCCCAGCTACGCCACGGCGACCCTGCGCCGCTATCCCACCATCTACTGGCTCCCAGGCTTCACTGGCACGAGCCTGAGCGCGCTCAACTACGACCCTTGGCTGCCCTCGCTCCCCGAGGCGATGGACCGCGCGATTGCCGCGGGTGCGCCCGAAGCCATCCTGGTCATCGTCGACGGCTTCACGCGGTTCGGCGGCAGCCAGTACCTGAACTCGGCGGCCAACGGCCGCTACGAAGACTACGTCGTCCACGACGTCGTCGCCTATATCGATGCCCGCTACCGCACCCTGCCCCAGGCAGCCTCCCGCGGCATCGCCGGCCACTCCAGCGGGGGCTACGGCGCGCTCGTGCTGGGCATGCGGCATCCGGAGACCTTCGGCGCGATCAGCGCCCACAGCCCCGACGCCTACTTCGAGCTGTGCTACAAGCCCGACTTCCCCAAGCTGCTCCGCGCCGTCGCGCCCTACAACGGCGACGTCGACGCGTTCCTGACCGCCTTCCTGGCCATGGAGCGGAAGCCACGCGAGATCGTCGCGGCAGTGAGTGTCGCCGCGATGGCGATGGCCTACTCCCCTAATCCTCATCGCCCCCCGTACTACTTCGACCTCCCGCTCGATCCCTACACCGGCGAGCTAGACGAGGCGGTGTGGGCGCGCTGGCTGGCCTGGGACCCGGTCTACCTCGTCCGACAGCATGCTGACGCCCTGCGGAGCCTGCGGCTGCTGTTCATTGATTGCGGCCTCCGCGACGAGTACCATCTCCAGTATGGTGCGCGGATCCTCGCCCGCCGGCTCGATGCGCTGGGCGTGCATTACCAGCGCGAGGAGTTCGACGACGGCCACTCGCGGCTCAACTACCGCTACCCGGCGGCGCTCGCCCGGCTGGCCCGGGCCCTGGCCCCCGACTGAGCGCTGGCAGCCAGGCGCACGCGCTGCGTTGCCGTCCAGCCAGGGCCTGGCCGCGCGAAGGGAGCGTGCATGATCGCCCGTATCGGCCGCGTACTCGCCGGCGCACTGCTGCTCGGGCTAGGCTCACCGCCGTCCATCCCCAGGGCGGCTCCTCCCGCGGACTCGACCACGATCCTCGTCGTGGTCGATAGCCCGACGCCAGGCGGCACCGTGGGCAGTGCAGTACTGCTGCAGGGCTGGGCGGCCGACCCGACTAGCGAGCAGGGCACCGGTGTGGCCGGCATCCACGTCTACCTGGATGGCGAGCGCGGCGCCGGCCGCTATCTCGGCCGCGCCCAGTACGGGCTCCCTCGGCCCGACGTCGCCCAGCAGCTCGGTGCCGAGCGCTATCGCACCAGTGGCTTCGCCCTGCCGCTGGTGCTGCCGCCCGGCCCGCACACGCTCTACGTGTACGCCCAGCCCAGCGACCCAGCACGCGCTGAGGAGTGGAGCAGTGCCGTGCCGGTCGCCCTGCTGGTCAATCCCGTCGCGGCCGGTACCGCGGCGCCGGCGCTACCGCCCGTGCACTGCGCCGGCCTTCCCGCCCCTTTTGGCGTCTATCCGCTGGAAACGCCCCAGTCCTATGGAGCGATCTACCCGACCGACGTGCCCTTCGTGTTCGGCGACCCGTGGTTCTGGGCGACCTATGCCCACCCGGCCGCGCCAGCGTACATCGACTTGCGGAGCGGGATCGTCTACCCCAACGCCTACTTCTATCAGCCGCGGCCGGCGCGGGGAATCCCGCTGGTTTGCTAGCCGCTCGGTACGCCGCGCCAGTAACGCGCCCGGAGCGCGCCGGTGAGCCAATGGACCCGATCACACGGCGCCGGGGCACGCCGCCTCCCCTATAATGCAAGGCAGGGAGGGCAGGTTTCCTGCAGCGCCGAGAGGAGGGACCATGGCCAAGCAGGTGATCCTCTACCACCGCACCGGCTGAATGAGCTGCGCCGAAGTGAAAGCGTTGCTTTCCGAGAAAGGCGTGCCCTTCATCGATCGGGATCTGGCCAAGGATCCCGCCGCCGTCGAGGAGTTCAAGCGGCAGGGCTGGGAATACATCCCGGTGACCGTCATCGACGGGCGGGTGTTCCACGGACCTGTGCTGGAAACCATCGCCGAAGCGCTCGAGAGCTAGCGAGCATCGCAGCACGCGAGGGGAGACCGGCCGAGGCGCGGTGCGCGCCTCGGCCGGTGCTGTCACAACCCCAGGGGGCTACTCGCGGCTGACCGTCGAGATGATCCGCACCGGGCGCGTGAGCGTGTTCCACACCGGGGAGCCGCGCTCGGCAGCCGCTTTGATCTCGGCCAGCACCTCGTCGCTCGCATCAGCATCTACCTTGGCCTTGATGCGGACGAGCTGCACGCCCGAATGGACGCGGTCGGACAGCCCGAGGAACATGCGCAGGTCGAGATCGCCCTGGATCGCCAGCTCGAGCGCCCGCAGCGTAACGCCGCGCGCGGCCGCCTGCACAGCCCAGCTCGCCGCCAGCGAGGCGCCCAGGGCGGCCAGCAGCAGCTCCACCGCGTCGGCCGCGGCATCGCTACCGAGCAAGCTGGTCGGCTCGTCCGCCTCGATCACATGGGGACGGGCCCGGCTGTCGTCGCGGTCGCCTCCCATCCAGAAATAGGACACCTCCGTCCGGGTCCGCAGCCCCCCCTCCCAACGGCAGCGCGCCTCGAACTTGGTTACCGCCTGGGCGGGATCCGCCCGGAGCTGCTGCACGAGCGCATTCAGCCTGCCGACATCCACCCCGTTGCGCAAGTTGGCAGTCGCCATGGTCCCTCCCCCTAAGCCGCAGCGTCGACAGTTAGAGGAGTATACTCCCCTGCCCGTCCCCGGCAAACCCACACTGCTGGAGACACCGTCCCTCGCGGCAGACAGCGGCACCACGCCCAGGTAGGGCCGCGGTCCGGGCCATCCTGGCGCGCTCTGCCTCCGACCGGAAACGCCCACGGCCGGCCAGCGCTTGACCCCATACCGGCGACGTGGCAGAATTGCCGCGGCCCGCTGCCGGGCAGACAGATGCTAGGGGGCGGGAACGCCGGTGGGAGCCACGGCCGGTGCCGAGCGATGCGGCAGCACCGCGGCTCTCCCGAGCGCACGGCAGCACAGGCAACCTGCCTTGGCCCGGCCGAGCCCCGAGTAGCCTGGGATGCGTGAGGGAGCGAGTCCGTACATCATCCAGACGCCGATCCGCGGCCTCTTCCTGATCGAGCGGCCGACCTTCTATGACCACCGGGGCTTCTTCCGCGAGGTGGAGCGACGCAGCGATCTCTTCGACGGCTTCCAGCAGCCCGTGTACCACGCCCAATGGAACCACTCGCGGTCACGCAGGGGGGTCCTCCGCGGCATCCACGTCGCGGCTTGGAACAAGTGCATCTATGTGGTGCGCGGGAACGCCCAGGTCGTCGTGCCCGATTTACGCCGCGACTCGGAGACCTTCGGCCAGCACGTGTCCATCGTTATCGGCGACCGCCGACCGGTGGCAGTCTTCATCCCGGCGGGCTGCGGGAACTCGTTCCTCGCGCTGAGCCGTTACGTCGACTTCATCTACTCCGTTGACCAGGAGTGGTACGAAGGCGGGGAGTTCGGCATTGCCTGGAACGATGCGGACCTCGCGATCCAGTGGAAGATCCGCGAGCCGGTGCTGTCGGAGAAGGATCGGCGCAACCCCACCCTCCGGGAGGTCTTCCCGGACAAGTTCGCCGCGTCCGGTGCCTCGCTCGCCCGGCCTGCGCGGCTCGCGCTCACACTCGATTAGCCCGGATCACGCAGCCTCGGCGGCGACACCGGCGCGGTGCTCGCTGCCTACCTCGCTTGGCTCCGGGGAGATCGCTCCCGGCCGCGCGGCCCCTGCCTCCGCCGCGGCCGGCGCTGTGACGGAGGCGGGATAGCAAGGCCCTCCCACCACGCCCGGGCTAGGCCGGGATGACCGGCAGCACACCAATAGCGCGTATCCCTGCCTCAGGGAGGCTCACTCTCCGGCTCGATAGCGTCGAGGCTGGCCTCGGTTCGCATTACGGTGAGCTGTCGCCACGCGGTTCGCTCTCATCGCTATGCGGCCCGTTCTCCTCCTCATAGCGCGCCCAACTCGCCTCAAACGCTTCGAGAATCTCCGGCGCGATTGCCGGCGCGGGCTGCGCCGGCCGGATCTCCAGCTCTAGCAGTTGCCCTTCCCTCAGGCCGAGGCGTGCTACTTCCTGTCGAGGAATGGGTACGAAATAGCTATTGCCGATCTTGTAAAGCTTCTGTCGAATCACTCCGAGCCTCCGATGGCAGGCGTTGCTATAACCCCCCTCACTTTTTAATTCTATGATAAAGCCGCGGCCCACCGCGCTTTCTACAGCACTACGTTCCACCCGGCAGCTCCGCGGAGTAGCGCTGGACCGCGCTTGCCCTGCACGCGTACCCTGCGCATGGCACAGAGGGGCGGCGCTCTGAAGCGACCTCGGCTAATCGCGGTGGCCCCCCTCCGTCCGGGAAGGTCAGGAGCCAGCCGGCGGCGCGGCGAGGGTGACGAGGGAGCGAGCTGGGATCCCTACCTGCAGCCGCCCGTCGTCGACTGGTACCTCGCCCAGGTCCGCGCGGTCCTCGCGCTCGCTGGTGCGGTAGAGCCGGAAGCGCGTCGCCGGCTGCTCGAGGTGCTCGAACTCCACCTCCAGGTGCACCTCGCGCCCGCGGTTGATCAGCACCAGGCTCACCGCGCCGTCGCCCGGCCGCGCGATAGCTAAGGGCAAGAGCGTCGGCGGCCCGTGGTAAGCGGTATCGAGTACCCGCGCGCCGGCCGGCGCGTAGGGCAGGATCTGCAGCATCCCGTAGTAGCGCTTGCGGGGGCCGAACGGGGGTTGCGCCTGCGGCCCCTGGAGAAGTCCCCACTTGGAAATCGCGTCGTGGAGGAGCCAGAGGTAATCCACGGCATCCCAGTACAGCGCGGCGTCGGCCCCCGCGACGAGGTGCGACTGGAGCACCGTGGCGATCTCGAGCAGGAACGCCATCTCGTCCGGCGCCTCCTGGCCATCGTCGAGGTTGCCAAAGCGGTAGGTAGTGTACTCGGTAATGTAGAGCGGCAGGTCCACGCCTGCCTCGCGCATGACGCGCAGGAGCTCCGCCACCTCCCCGCCCGGGGTGTACTGGTGGGTTCCGATCGCGGCGAAATACTCGAGAGCGCCACCATCACGGATAAGCGCCTCGACGTAGTCGACCGCGGCCTCGGCGTTGCAGGTGTCCGGTCCATATAGGCGCACGCCATAGGCCGCCAGCCGCTGGCCGACCAGCCGCGCGACGGTGGGGAAATCTGCAGCACTGATCCGGCTCCCGTCGCCGCAGTCAGGCTCGTTCATCACGCTCGCCAGGCCGAGGCGCAGCCCGCGGCGGTTCACGAGATAGTCGATCGCCGCCGCGTAGTACTCGGCGTAGCGCTCGAAGTACTCCGGGCGGAGGTGGCCTGTTGGGCGGCCGTCCTCGGTGAGCAGGCCCGGCGCTCCCCAAGGCGCCACCAGCGGGGCGATACCCCGCCGGTTGAGCATGGCGATGAACTCCCAGCTGGGCTGGAACTCGGGCGCGTCCAGCACGCGCTGGTAAGCCTCCCAGGTCAGGTCCTCCACACTGGCGGCATCGGGCGGCGCCCACGGCGCCTGCGCTAGACCGACACGCACGAGGTCGGGCTGGAAGGCGTCGAGGATCTGCGTCTCGATCACCGGTCGCGCGGCGGGGCAGGTCCACAGGGTCGGCTCGAGGTTGAAGCCCACCCCCGCGATCGGAGGGCCGGCCAGCCGCCCGTCCACCAGCAGGTAGGCGGCCACCGGCTCGCGCGGCGGGCGGCGTGGAGGGGCAGGGCTCGGCGGGGGAGGCGGCTTGGTGGGCCCGGGATCGCACCCGAAGCGCACCGCCTGGACGCTCGGCCCGGGGAGCGGAGCGGGTAGGTGCAGCAGGGCGCGGCGGAGCGGGGCGAACCAGACTACGAGGACGACCACGGCCAGCGCGACCACGGCCAGCCCCCCCAGCAGCCGGTTACGTCCGGTCAGGCGTGGCACTCGGAGCGCTCCGTATTTCCCAGGGAACGGTTCGATTGTCCATAGGAGGGATGGCGGGCGCCACCGTGCTACTCCGGCGTTGCTGAGGGCGCCAGCGAGGGATGCGACACCGCCGGCGCGGCGGGCTGGCACGGCTTCGTGGCACATGCCTGCCGCGCGGCGGTGTACCGCGCCGCGATCGCCGCCAGCGCGCCGTCGACCGGCTGGCCCGCGTCGTCAACCAGGCCGTAGACACGATCGATCGCCTCGATACCCTCCGTCGTCCAGGCATAGATCGCCCCGCCCAGCACGTACGCGCGGTACTGGCGGATGATATCCCACATCGCCACCAGCGCGGCCGGGCGGTCCTCCGGCGCGAAGCCCGTCGGCCCGTACTCCGAGATCAGCAGCGGCACGCGCAGGCCGCGCGAGGGCCACCCCTCGATGAGCTCCCGCAAGCGGAAGGTAAAGATGTTCGCGCCGTAGACCATCCAGGGCTGCTCTAGCCCCCGCGCGACGAGTGCGGCGCGCACCGGCTCGAACCACACATCCTCCGAGTCGCGATACAGCACGGGATGGCTCGGATCGAGGGCGTGCACTGCGACGACCAGCTCGGCATAGAAGTCCGCGAAGGCCTCGGCTTGCGTCGGCCAGCGCTCCTCAGGCATATCATGCAGCACCTCGTTGCCGAGGCCCCACATGCGCACCGCGGGGTGGCGCGCGTACTGCGCCACGAAGCGCAGCACGCGCTCCCGCTGCTGTGCCCGGAACGCCGGATCGGTGTAGTCCCCGTCGGGCGGGAACCGGTAGGGCCAGATCACGCCCAGGCCGTGGGCGTGAGCCTGGTCCAAGGTCAGCTCGTCGAACTCGCGCTCGTCCCAGCCTATCAAAGTGTTGAACCCCGCCGCCCGTATCAGGGCGAAATCGCGGGCGTAGCGCGCGGCGCGCCAGGCACGGTCGTGCGTGGCATAGGCCACGTTGTAGCCGATGCCACGGATGACCTGGCGGACGCCGTTCACCTTGTAGGTGAACTGAAAGGGCTCGCCCTCGATCGTCACTACCGAGGGCCCGGCAGGGAGCGCCGGGCTGGTCTCCGGCTCACTAGCCGTGCTCCTCACTCCGCTCGCCGGCGCCTGCACCAGGAGGTCGGCGTCCATCAGCCAGCCAGCCGGGACGCTCACGAGCAGCAGTGCCCAGCCCGCCACCAGCACCGTGCTCCCCCAGTGGCGTGAGGCGGCGCCGGCCCCGCTGGTCCGCGCGGCGCCGGCAACAGCTCGTGCCGCGAGGGCCAGCGCCAGCAGCAGTGTCCCGCCCAGCGCGCCCCCCCGGAGCAGTAGCGCCGGCGCGATCGAGAGGAGGGCCGGATAGTCGGTCGGGGTCCAGCGCCACGTCTTGCTCAGGATGTGCACCAGTCCCAGCGTCTCCAGATCGTGCGGGGAGAGCGCGAGCAGCAAGCGTGCCAGGCCCAGCACCCCCTGCAGCAGCAGCAGCACCGCCAGCAGCTCTAGCCAGAGACAGCGCCCCCCGCCACAGCGCTTGCGCCGTCCGAGCCAGAGCCCCGCTACCCCAACGGCTGCAAGCGCCACGTAGCCGGCGAGCTGCACCACCAGCTCGGCTAGCAGCGTCGCCCCCTCCGCCACCACCCCGCCCACCCAGGCGCCCGCCGGCAGCGCCGCCGGGGCGGCGAACAGGCTCGCGGCCTGCGCGTGCAGCCAGCCCCCCAGGGGCTCGCCCAGCGCGAGCCCGACCGGATCGATCCCGGCGAGCGTCCAGAGCGCAACCGACTTGTATACTGGGTCGCCCGGGCCCAGCACCGCCAGGCGGTCGGCGAGGCCCGAGGCCACCAGGCGATGGAGGAGCTCCGCCGCGCCGAGCATCGCACCGGCCTGGAAGACGGCGAGCAGGGGGCGCACCAGCAGGTACACCACAGTAACAGCGGCCAGTACCGGGAGGAGCGAGACGAGCGGCGCAGTCCCCAGCCGCCACGCCCCACTGTCGCCCAGCGGGCGGCCCCCCTGCCAGCCGGCGCCCAGCCCCGCCCTGCGCTCGAAATTAAGAATTTTCTTAATCACGGCCTCCTAGTCTAGAGGCCGGCTTGCGCACTGTCAAGCAACCGCTAGGGCGGCGCTGCAGCGGTTCAGGGACTTGTCAGGCGGGCGCGCAGCGCCTCCAGCGCCCCGTCGATCGGGTGTCCCTGGCCATCCACCAACCCGAACTGCACGTCGGTGGTCTCGATGCCCTCCGTCGTCCAGGCATAGACCGCGCCGCCCAGCACGTATGCGTCATGCTGGCGGATGATGTCCCACATGCGCACCAGGCCCGCCGCGCGCTGGGGCAACGGATAGTTCACCAAGCCGAACTCCGAGACCAGGAGAGGCACCCGGAAATCGGCCGCCGGCCACCCGTCGAGGATCTCCTGGAGGCGGAAGGTGAAGGCAGTGATCCCGTACACGAACCAGGGTTGCTCCAGCCCGCGGGCGCGGAGGGCGTCGCGAATCGGCTCGTAGTAGACGTCCTCGCCGTCGCGATAGATCACCGGGTGATTTGGATCGAGCTGGTGGACGCGTTCCGCGACCTCAGCCAAGAACTGTGCGAAGGCCCTAGCGCGCGGACTGGCCGGATCGCCGATGGCGAGAACCACCTCGTTGCCGAGGCCCCACATGCGCAGCGCCGGATGGCCGGCATAGCGCCGGACCAGCGTCTCGATGCGTTGCCGGTGAACCGCCCGCTGGGCAGGGTCCTCCCAGTCGGCATCCCGCGGGAAATCGTAGGGCAGCACGACACCGAGGCCATGCTGCTGCGCCTTGGCGAGCGTGAGGTCGTCGAACTCCCCCTCATCCCAGCCGATCAGGGTATTAAAGCCCGCCGCGCGCATCAGGGCGAAGTCCCGGTCGTAGCGCCGCGCTCGCGCCTCGCAGTCCCACCCCCAGGCGCGGTAGGCCACGTTGTACCCGATGCCGCGCAGCACCTCGCGCACACCGTTCACATAGTAGGCGTAGCGGTAGGGCTCGCCGCGCACCTCGACCATCGCGGGCCCACTCGCCACCGGCACCGGCTCGGCCCGGCCCAGCACCGCCGTGGGCGTCGGGGTTGTGTAGTTGTCGGTAGGCGTGGGCACTGGCGGGCTCGTGGCCGGCGCGGTCGCGCCCACCGCACCAGGCGAGGGCGCGGAACACGGCTCACTGCTCCCGGACGGCATGGCGCTTCCTCGCAGCGCGAGCAGCGCGGTGAGCCCCACCAGGCCGGCGAGCACCCCGGCCGCGAGCCCCCAGCGGAGGCACACGCTACCCACCGGGCGTCCCCCCGGCGCGTCCGTCAATGGCATGACCTGACCTCCGAAGTTCCACAGAGTGGGTGCGGCTGCGCCCCGCAGCGGGCCGGGCAACGGAGCGCCGCTCACGGCCGCCAGGGACCGAGCAGCTGCTGGAGCAGGAACCACCCCCCGCCGTAGACCAGGCCCGTCCAGACGAGGCAGTAGGCCGCGGCCGCCTCCAGCGCCAGCAGGTAGCGCTGAGGGGCCGCGAACCCCAGCAGCCGGATACCGATGAGCGCCGAGAGCGGGCCCAGGGTGGCGGCCAGCCCCAGCACTGCCGGGGGCTTGCCCCAGCGCAGCAGGCGGCGCACGCGGCCGCTCAGGCGCTGTTCCTGGCGCTCCACCCAGGCCGCTACGCCATCGGGCAGGATCCGGTGCTGAAGCAGCCAGAGCACGAGACAGGCCCAGGGGGCGAGCAACAGCCAGTGCAGCAGGGGCGACCAGGGCAGGCCCACGGCCACCGACAGCGAGATGGCGGCAACATCGGTGAACAGGCCGTTCACCGCGAGGAGCGGGAACGCGTACAGCGAGCGCTGCGAGAGCGCTCGCAACCAGCTAGCGCGCAGCATGCGCGATGCTCCATCGGCCGAGCGCGGTGGTGGCCCGGCCGGCGCATTGTACCGCCCCACGGGTTGCACTGTGGTCGGCTAGCAGCCCGCTCCTCCTCGCCAGCGCAGCGCTAGTGAACGGACAGCGCGCCACCAGCCATTGCCGCAGTCGGCTAGCAGGCTGGGGGCGCTGCGCCAGTCGCCCCGCTCGATCATAAGAGGTTTCTTATGATGGGGCCAGTAAAAGCGCGGCGGGCTGCCGCGCGCTCGCGGGTCGGGCATGGCCGTGGCTGGCAGCGCGGCCGACGCCGCGGCGCGGCGTGTGTCAGCAAGCGGCTTGCTCTCTATACTTAAGGCGCGATGCTGTGCCGCAGCGAAGGCTAGGGCGGGGTCGTGGTGAGTGGCGGGGCTGCGCCCGGCCGGGCTGAGCGCTGAAGGGGGGAGAAGATGGCGGCTGAGGCCGAGGTGGGGATCACCACCCGCATGGTGCGCTACGGCAACGCTCTGGAGGCCTTCCTCGCCGTGCCCGAGCGTGCGGGGCCACATCCTTGTGTGATCCTGCTCCACGAGCGCTACGGCCTGGTACAGCACACCCGTGACCTGGCCATGCGCTTCGCACGCGACGGCTATCTCTGTCTAGCGCCCAACCTCTACTCGCGCTTCGCCGAGCAGGCGCGGCTAGCGACCGGCGAGCTCCAGGTACCGCTGCCCGATCCCCAGGTGCTGGACGACCTGAACGCCAGCATCGCCTACCTAGAGACGATGCCCGCCGCCGACCTGCGCCGCCTCGCCCTGATGGGGGTCTGCCTGACAGGCCGGTTCCCCCTCGTGGTGGCAGCCCACCGCACGGACATCGGTGCGTGCCTCGTGTTCTACGGCGCCGCCCAACCGCGCGAGTGGGAAGTGAACGAGCGGCAGCCGGAGCCCCTCGAGACGCTCATCGGGCGCGTGCGCTGCCCGGTCCTGGGCATCTTCGGAGAGGCCGACCATCTCATCACCGTCGACGACGTCCGGCGCTTCCGCGACGCCCTGGAGCGCCAGCGCAAGAGCTATCACCTGCGGCTCTTCGCGGGTGCGCCCCACGGCTGGCTGAACGATACCATGCCTGGCCGGTACCGCCGCGAGGCGGCGGAGGAAGCCTGGCGGCTCACCCTGGCGTTCCTGGAGCGTGTCTGGTGCGGCGCGTATCCGCCCGAGCGCGTCCGCTGGACGTTTGAGAGCGACACGGCGCTGGACTACGACCCGCGGCGGAACGTGCGGCTGGAGTAGCCAGCCGCCAACCGCTTCTAGCACAGGCAAGACGATGGTATAGTTCAGCACTCAGTTTGTGAGCGCTAGACGGCCCTCGGCGGGAGGAATCCGATGCGTGCCTTCGCCCACCTTCTCCGAGGCATCGCCATCGCCCTGCTGGCGCTCGGCGTGGCCTGCCAGGGCGGGAATCCTCAAGACGGGCGGGGCGGGGCCGGTGGCGTGCCGCGGGAGCAGGTCGTGCGGCTGCCAACCACCGAGCCCCCCACCCTAGACCCCGGCCTGGCCACCGACGGCACCTCCATCGAGGTGATCTCCCAGCTCTTCGAGGGCCTCGTCACCTTCGATGATCAGGGCAACGTGTACGGGGTTCACGCGGAGCGCTGGAGCGTCTCCGAGGACGGCCGCACCTACACCTTCCTGCTCCGCGACGGCCTGCGCTGGAGCGATGGCCGCCCGCTCACGGCCCACGATTACGAGTACGCCTGGAAGCGCAACATCGCTCCGGCCACGGCCTCCGACTACGCCAACGTGCTCTACCCGATCCGCAACGCCCAGCGCATCCACACTCAGCAGGCCGACCCGGAGACGCTGGGCGTGCGGGCAGTCGACGACCGCACGCTGGTCGTCCAGCTCGAGCAGCCGGCGGCCTACTTCCTCCGGCTGGTGGCGACCTGGACGTTCTACCCGCTGCCGCGCTGGGCCATCGAGCGCCACGGCGACCGGTGGACCGAGGCCGGCAACATCGTGACCAACGGCCCGTTCAAGCTGGAGGCCTGGCGGCACAATCAGGAGCTGGTGCTGGTCCGCAACGACGACTACTGGGGGCCGAAGCCCACGCTCGTCCGCGCCATCTACAAGATCTTCCCCGACGGGGCCGAGGAGCAGATGGTGGCCGCCTATGAGGCCGGGGAGCTCGACCTGGCCACGACGACCTATCCGCTGCCGCCGGCGCAGGCGGAGCGCTTCCGCAACGACCCCAAACTGCGCAACGAGCTGCACCGCTTCAACGCCTCGGGCACGCGCTTCATCGTCGTGAACCACCGGCGCCCGGCGCTGAGCGACGTGCGGGTGCGCATGGCGCTGGGCATGTCGATCGAGCGAGAGCGGCTGCTGCGCGACGTGCTGCGCCGCGCGGGCAAGCCCGCCACCAGCCTGCAGCCGGAGGGCATCGCGGGCCGCAAGCCCGAGCTGTGGCCCAAGGAGGATGTCCAGCGAGCGCGCGAGCTGCTCGCCGAGGCGGGCTACCCCGACGGCCGGGGCTTCCCTGAGCTCACCTTCACCTACAACACGGCCGACGTGTGGCGGGCGCTTGGCCAGTACCTCCAGCAGCGCTGGAAGGAGACGCTCGGGATCACCCTGCGGCTCGATAACATGGAGTGGAAGACGTTCCTGAAGTGGAAGTTCGAGCCGGGCTGGACTGAGCGCGGCGACCTCTACCGCGGCGGCTGGCTCTCGGACTACGAGGACCCGAACAACTGGTACAACGTGCTCTGGGACTCGGCCGAAGACCCCACACAGTTTAACGGCGGCTGGGTCAACCCGGAATACGACGCGCTGGTGCGGCGCGCGCGCGGCGAGCTAGACCCGAAGGTGCGCGAGGCCCTCTACGAGCAAGCCGAGGCGATCCTCGCCCGCGAGTACATCCACATTCCCCTCTACTACGAGCAGTACGAGGTGCCGGTGAAGCCCTACGTCCAGAACTACGTGCCGTCGCGGGTGCTGGGCAACACCCCGCTCCGGCAGATGGCCATCGCCACGCCGTGAGCACCGGGCGCTCACTCTCTAACGCGCCGCTCGCCCGGAGCCTGGCTCCTGGCCGATAGCACGGGGGTAGGGCATCGGCCTGGCATCGCCCTGGAGGACGCCGTGAGTCGCTATGCGGTACGCCGCGTCTTGCTCCTGATCCCGACCTGGCTGGCGGTCTACACGCTCACGTTCGGGCTCATGCAGCTCACGCCCGGCGGGCCCTGGGACCGGGAGAAGCCCGTCCCCCGCGAGGTGCGTGAGGCGCTGGACCGCAAGTACGGGCTCGACAAGCCGGTCTGGCAGCAATATGTGGATTACCTCGTCGGCGTGGTGACGCGCTTCGACTTCGGCCCGTCGTACACCTCGCGCTCGCGCACGGTCAACGACATCATCGGTGACTTCTTCCCGGTCTCGCTGAGCCTAGGGCTCATGGCGATGGCCGTGGGCACGCTCCTGGGGGTGAGTCTGGGTGTCCTCTCGGCTCTGCGGCACAACTCATGGATCGACCACCTAGCGATGGTGTTCGCGATCGGCGGCGTCTCGGTGCCGGCCTTCGTGGTCGGGCCGCTGCTGGTGATCGTCTTCGCGCTGGGCCTCGGCTGGGTGCCCACCCAGGGCTGGGGCCGCCCCGAGCAGGCGATCCTGCCGGTCCTGACGCTCGCGCTCCTCCCCGCGGCGCTGCTGGCGCGCTACACCCGCGCCGCGATGCTCGAGGTGACGCGCATGGACTACATCCGCACGGCGCGGGCGAAGGGGCTCAGCGAGCGCGCGATCGTCGTGCGCCACGCCTTGCGCAACGCGCTGATCCCCGTGACCACGGTCGCGGGCGTGCTCCTCGCCACGGTGATTACCGGCTCGTTCTACGTGGAGCTGATCTTCAACATCCCGGGGCTGGGGCGCTACTTCGTGACCGCCGTGACCAACCGCGACTACCCGGTGCTCATGGGGGTAACGCTGCTGTTCGCCTCCACGATCGCCATCGTCAATCTCCTGGTCGACCTACTCTACGGCTATCTGGACCCGCGCATCCGCTACGACTGATCCCGCGGGGCGCGGAGGGAGCGCGCCGATGGCTACTGATGCCAGCTCGACCGTAGGGATCCTCGCCGGCGCGCCGCCGCGCGTGGGGCCCGCTGCCCCCGCGCGCAGCCTGTGGCGCGACGCCTGGTGGCGGCTGCGGCGCAACCGCGCCGCGCTCGTGGGCCTTGGCTTCATCCTCCTCGTCGCTGCCTGTGCCCTGCTCGCAGACGTGCTGGCGCCCTATCCGTTCTGGCAACAAGACCTCTCCGCCGTGCGCCAGCCGCCCACGCTCCAGCACCTCCTCGGAACCGACGAACTCGGCCGCGACATCCTCAGCCGCCTGCTTTACGGCGCGCGCATCTCGCTGGTAGTGGGGCTGGTCGTTCAGAGCATCATCCTGCTGATCGGGGTGCCCATCGGCGCCCTGGCCGGCTACTTCGGCGGCTGGCTCGACACCTTGCTGATGCGCGCGGTTGACGTGCTGTACTCGATCCCCGACCTGCTCCTCGTCATCGTGGTCATGGCCACCGTGCGCGCGTCGCTGGCGAGCGGCGGCGCGCTCAGCACGCTCGCGGCCCTCGATGCGGCCTTCGGTGGGCTACTCGGCGTGTTCATCGCCCTGGCTCTGACCTCCTGGCTAACGGTGGCGCGGCTGGTCCGCGGGCAGGTGCTCAGCCTCAAACAGCGAGAGTTCGTGGAGGCGGCGCGCGCGCTCGGGGCCAGCCACTGGCGAGTGTTACGTGTC
>Ga0070739_10001227_pt1 | contig 39908 bp, 26 predicted proteins | sample Coa_R1_7_FD_66445 | JGI IMG/M metagenome (GOLD analysis project Ga0070739, IMG submission 66445) | Surface soil microbial communities from Centralia Pennsylvania, which are recovering from an underground coalmine fire - Coalmine... | ecosystem: Environmental > Terrestrial > Soil > Unclassified ...
GAAGCCAAGACCGTGCCGCCGATGCTATCCAATCGCCAGGGTGGTCCGGTCGCCGTCAAGGCGACGCCGGGCAGCGACAAACAACTGGTGCCTTCGACTCAGCAATATCTGGTCTATGTCGAATTGGTTGATCCGGATGAATCGATCCTCCCGGGCACGGCGGCGCAAGTGAAGATTTATTGCCAGCCGGAGACGTGCATCCATTGGCTGTGGCGCTGGCTGAACGAAACGTTTGATCTCGGCCTGATATAAGGCGGCGAATCCGTCCGAGCTGCGCTGCGTGCGCAGCTCGATTTTGTCTGATGGCCAGTTATCGCGGACACCTGACGTTTGCCGGTCTGCTGGGCGCTGGCTACGGCAGCCTCGCCCTGCTCGAAGGCAATTGGGATTGGGGAACGGTCCTCATTGCGGCGGGATTGACCACGCTAGGCGGACTGCTCCCCGATCTCGACAGCGACAGCGGCGTGCCGGTGCGTGAGCTGTTTGGCGTCTCCGCCGCCATTGCCCCTATTCTGCTCTTTGATCGCGTTCGATCCTTGTGCCAGCAATCCACCGAACAAACCGTGGTCGTCCTCGCGGCCACCTATCTCTTTGTCCGCTATGTTCTGGCGTATGTTTTCAAAACCTTCACCGTTCATCGCGGCATGTTTCACAGCATTCCCGCACTTCTGATCGCCGGGTTGGCGACATACGTGATTTATCCCAGCGGCGACGTGCGGCGGCGAATCTTTCTCAGCGGGGCCGTCATGCTCGGCTTCTTGTCGCATCTGATTCTCGATGAGATTTACAGTGTCGATTTCATGGGAGCGCGGCTGCGTCTGAACAAGTACGCCGGAAGTGCCTTGAAGCTGGTCTCGAAATCGTGGCCCGCCACCGTGACAACCTATGTACTGTTGGCGCTGTTGGCCTGGCATGTCTGGGTGGCTGGGCGCTAATCCTCTCGTGATTGTGGGGCCATCAGCCAGGCGGTCGGCGCCATCACCAGGACCATGCCGGCAAGCATCGGCACATTGAATCGTCGATTCCACAGCAACACATCCAGGAGCAGAGCGAAAACCACCTGCATCAGACACACGACCGAGATTTTGGCCGGCGGGCCGGCGGCGAACGCCTTGGTGAGAAACAGCTGCCCGACCGTTGCCGTCGATCCCACCGCGAAGAGCAGGAGCAGCGGCTCCGCTCGTAGCGGAGGTGGCGGTGTGGCGGACTGGCGCCCTAACACGAAGGATGCCAACGTGAACAGCAGGGCCACGCCGGAGAAATGAGCGACGATGGCCCACGGATGAATGTGACTCAAACGGTGCAGGCCGAGCATGGCCACCGCTGTCGAAACTGCGGCGAAGAGGGTACTGAAGATGGCCAGCCAGCGGAGCGATGTAGATATGTCGGCGGTTTCCTGCGGCTCGGTGGACAACTCCATGATTGCAATACCCAGGACGCTGGCGAAAATCGAAATCCATACTTGCCGGCTTGGCCGCTCGTCGTAGAGCGGCCAGGACAAGAGCGCTACCCAGATAGGAAAGGTGCTTCCCAGGGTGAAGACGTGCGGCGGAGGCAGGACCGTCAGCGCGAAAAACGTACAAACCAGGCTCAGGCTGCCGGCGATGCTGCGAACCCAAAGGATGCCCGGCGCGAACAACACCAGCCGAGCGCCGCCGAGGAGGGCCAGGGCGGCGCTGAGGATCAGCGGGATCGAGCTGCGGGCGAGGGCGATGATTTGCCAATCGAAGCTGGAGCGCAGCGCATGGGCGGCCGCCGCCATGCAGGCGAAACAAAAACTGCCCAGAAGCATCCACACGTAAGGTCGTATCGATTCCTTGCCCACGAACTTTTCGGTCTCTTTTTCCCTTGGTTTCCTTCGCGTCCTTGGCGGTTTCTTCTATCTCGCCACGATGCCGAAATCGCCCTTGAGGTCGCGCCAACTGCTATGAATGTGATTAGCGGGATTGCCGGCGGAATCGGGTTGGACGTTGAGGAACTCGATGAGGAACGTCGGTCCCTGAACGTGGTAGGTGTACGGCTTGCCGGGCTTGTCGGCGTCTTGAGCGAAGGCGAAGTGAATCTTGTCGATGCCCGCCGACTTGACCTCGGCCATCTCCGCAGCGGCGACCTCCGGCGGCATGCGCTCGGCATAGGCTTGCACCAGCTTCAACAACAAATCGCGCTGTTTCTCGTTCATCCTGTCCGCCGGCAATCCCTTCGGCTCTCCGGGATGCGCGACCGCCTCGCCCTGATCGATCTCGGGGAACTGTTTCTTCTGGAGAGCGATCTTGCGCTGATCCTCGTCCAGGGAAGTGAACAGTCGCTTGGCGAAATCTTCGGCCTCGGGCAGAGTGCGGAAACCCTTGCGCGATCCCCATTTGATCTCGGCGGGATTGGCGCCGAAGAAGGCAGGCGTGGAGGCGACGATCTTGCCGCGATCAACTACGAAATTCAGCGATAAATGATGTCCCTCAATGCGCCAGCCCCATTTTCCGGACTTCGAGGGCGTGCCGAAAATGCTGACGAAGTACCAGCCGGGTTTGCGGACCATGGCCCCGCCTTTTTCCAGGTCCGCGAGGATCGCTTCGAGGCTCATGATTGTTGTGGCCTTTTCAAAGCCGGATCGGCTGGTACCGGCCCGCAGGAGTGCTTTGGCCGTCTCCTGCTGTTCATTCGACATCTGCTCGAAGCGCAGCCCTTTGCGCGTCGGGTTCTTTTGTGCGTCCTGCAACGGCACGAAATGCCAGTTGGTCCGCTCCTTGTCGTCGTAGCCGAACAGCGCCTTGCTCTTTTGTTCGTCGTTGAGACTGTTGACCAGCGCGGCGGCGGAGTCACACATCCGCTCGCCGGGCGACGGCGCTTCTTTGCTCAGGCAGACCGCTCCCACCAGGCCGGCCGCCACGATCCCCACCAGCAGCAGTTGTTTCCGCTTCATGATGTACCTCGATGAAAGAACCCCGACAGCGGCGCTTCGCCGAAGCGCCACTAACGGAAAAGAATATGTTTTTGCGGGTAGGATGCAATAACGAGAGGACATGTCACAGGGGAAGCTACTACCGACCAAAGAGCGAAAGCAGAGCCGCGACCGTAAGGGAGCGGTGGGGCTTACCGCTCCCTTACGGTCGCGGCTCCGCTATTACGGCGCCTTCTCGATCTTGACCGGCCTTCCGTCGTGCAATACTCCCTGAGAATCAGTGATGACAAGATCGGACGCCTCGATGCCCTTGGTGATTTCCGCGTTTTCGCTATCGTGAGAACTCACGGTTACGCGCTTCTGATACGCTTTGCCATCGCGGACAACGTAAACCAGCGAAATCGATCCTTGGCCGTATGCCTGGGCCTGTCTGACTGCGGAAGCGGGCACAATCAGGCTGTCCGACGAAGTCTCTTGGAGCGGCATCAAAACTTGGCCTGTCATGCCGGGCAAGAGTTGATTGTCAGCATTCGGTATGTCTATCTCCACGGTCATCTCGCGGTTGCCGCCCTGTAGCGAGGGACTGAATCGACTGACTTTGTATTCGCTCCCACGAACGCCAGCCATCCAGAGTTTGGCAGTCATTCCACGTTTGATAAGCGGAGCCTGGTTGTTGAAAACCTGGACCACGATACGCACTTGATCGACGCGCTGCACGGTCAGAAGCGGCTGTAAAAGACGGGAATCGGTGGGCTGCACATAGTTGCCGACATCGGCCGTTCGCCGCGTCACAACGCCATCGAAGGCAGCCTTAAGTTGGGTGAAACCCTCTTGGATTCGCGCTTTGTCTAGTGCTACTTGCGCCAGTTTCCGCTTGGCCTCGGTGGCTTTCAGGGAAGCCTTTGCACGTACAAGTTTGGAAGTATCCGCTAAGGCAGATTGAACCAGACGCTCTGCCTCTGCGACCGTTGGTTTGGCCTCATCCACTTGGGCGTGCGCCAGTTCCAATGCGGCCTCCGCTTCCTGGACTTCCTTTGCCAAGAGCGGCGCATCGAGAACGAGCAATACTTGCCCTTTTTTCACACGATCGCCAATGTCTACACGCACTTCTTTGATGGTCCCCGAAACGAGTGGGACGATTTCCTGATGTTGGGCAGCGACGACCTCGGCCGGTCGATCAACCATTAGCGGCAGTCCGCCTTTCTTCGGCTTGACCACCTTCACTGCAATTGGCTGTGCATCTTTCTTCTCACCGCCTACCGGTTTCGGCGGCGGATCATCTGCTTTCGCCTCCGCTTGCGGGTTCGCCGTCCCTGCCTGCGTCAACACGCCGCCGACAGCGACTCCGATTACTAGCACCATCACCACCGCAATCTTGAGCTTGGTAACGAACATGGTCCTCAACACTCCTTCCGCCAATGTCGCCACGCGCGGCGAAACGGCCGCCGACGCCGACGGGTCGGCGAAAGCGAATGCCGCCCGCGCCGCTGCCCGCACCAGAGCAATCGCCGGAGCCGACTCGACCGCACCCGCCGCCAATGTTGTCGTCAGGGCCGCGACCGGCAGCGTTACGCCGCGGCGCTGCAGACGCCGGCGCAGCAATTCGCGTCCACGGGATAGACGTGAGTAAATAGTGCCCAGGCGACAACCCAACTCCCGCGCCGCTTCGGCGTTGGATTTGCCTTCGAGATAACACAATACGATGGGCCGTCGCAGACGCTCCGGCAAGCGATTCAGTTCCTCATCAAGGATCGCTCGTACATCGCTCCACAGCGGATCGTCCGCCGGCTGCACGGCCAGCATTTCGCCGCCGGATTTCTCCATCGCTGTGGTTTTCCGTGTTCGTTGTCTTGCTTCCAGCGCGACGCGGTAGGCGACTTTGTAGAGCCAGGCGGCGACGGAACCACGGCGGCTGATGGAGCCGGCTTTGCGTACCAGGGTGAGAAACGTCGCTTGAAACGCATCCTCCGCATCTTGCGGGCATGAGAGAATACGGCGGCAGACGTTGAACACCAATGCGCCATGCCGCCAGACCAGCAATTCAAAGGCGGCTTCATCCCGATTGCGAACATAGCGTTCGAGCAGCTCGGCATCGCTAGCGCCGTCCCCCTGCCCCGAGACGGCCAGCTGCCGGAGGTAGCGAACCATTGCATTCAGATTGTGGCGCGCCATGGTCTGCCTTTCGCTCACGCCTGTGCTGTTTGTTATAGAGGGCAGAAGCAGAAAGCGCCTTCCACGATTTTAGAACCTAACGAGCCGGAAGCGTAAGCGACGGACTAACCGCCGTCGCTTACGCTTCCGGCTCGTTAGTCTTGAGGCGGGCGCTGGCGCGGGGGCATGGCTTCCCTAGGATGCCCCTATGGAAAATCAATCCGACGAGCGACGTTCGTCCCTGAGCTACAAAACCGCAGGTCTCGATCTCGACGTTTACGAGCAGACCCTGGCGGGCATGGCGCCTTTTCTGCGCCGCACGCATACTCCGCGCGTCCTCGATGGCTTCGGCGGTTTCGCCAGCCTGTTCAGTCTCGACTACAATACGCGCCTGTTCGCGCGCAATTACCGCCATCCCGTCCTTGTCTCTTGCACCGACGGCGTCGGCAGTAAACTCAAAATTGCATCCCTGATGGGCAAGCACGATACGGTCGGTATCGACTTGGTGGCCATGTCGGTTAATGATTGCCTTTGCACCGGCGGCGAGCCAGTCTTGTTCCTCGATTATTTGGCGATGCCGAAGGATGATCCGGCCCTGACGCGCGATCTCATCAAAGGTATCAGCGACGGCTGCATGGAGGCAGACTGCGCCTTGGTCGGCGGCGAGACGGCGATTCTGCCGGATTTCTATCAACCGGGCGACTACGACATGGCCGGCTTCTGCGTCGGCATCGTCGAGCGCGATCACATTATCAATGGCCGGGCCATCCAGCCCGGCGACGCAGTGCTTGGCCTGGCCAGCACGGGACTGCACTCCAACGGCTACAGCCTCGTCCGCAAGGTCGTGTTCGATCACGCCGGCCTGAAGGTTGGTGAGTTCGTGTCGGAACTGGGCCGCACCGTTGGCGAAGAATTGCTGGAGCCGACGCGCATCTATGTGCGGGCAATCAAGAACATTTTGCGACACTATCCGGTCAAACGCCGTGTCGTGCGGGGTTTGGCCCACATCACCGGAGAAGGGCTGGAAGGCAATGTGCCGCGCGTGTTGCCGCCGGGTCGCCGCGTCTTCATCCGCAAGGGCAGTTGGCCTTTCCCGCCGGTGTTCGGCTGGCTTCAGCGCCTGGGCGGCATCGAGGAGGCTGAGATGTACCGCGTGTTCAATATGGGCATCGGCTTCGTCGTCATTGCCGGCCGCTACTATGCCGACAGCATCATTCGCCAGCTCGAAGAAGATCGAGTTCGCACCTTCGTCATCGGCGAAGTGCGCGAAGGCGAACCTGGCGTCGAGTTCGTCGCTTGAGCGGAAATCTGTCTGTTGAAGCTTATCTACACAACGCATCGGAGGTGGTCATGAAGACTCGAATCGCTGGCCTGTTCTTCTCGATTAGCTGCCTGGCGCTGCTGCTCCCTACCGCCTTCGGTGGCGAGGGTGCTACCAAGCCGATGAGAAAAACGGTTCGTGCTGAGGATGGGCTGAACATCGTTTGCGAGGTCCGCGGCAAGGGGGACACCACTCTGGTATTCTTGCATGGCTGGTGCGGTGACCACGAATATTGGAAACATCAGGTCGATGTGTTTGCGACTGATTACCGCCTTGTCACCCTCGATCAGGCTGGGCACGGTGAATCGGGCAAGGGCCGAAAGTCTTGGAGCTTCAGCAGCTTAGCGAGCGATGTCGAGTCCGTGGCCAAAGCGCTAGATCTGAGGCGTGTAATCCTCATCGGTCATTCGATGGGTGGTCTGGTCGCCCTCATGGCAGCGAAACGAATGCCGGACATTGTCATCGCCGTGATCGGCGTCGATACGATCCAAAACGTTGAACTCAAAATACCCGAAGATTTCAAGAAGCCGTTTCTTGAGGGTTTCCGGTCGGATTTCAAAGGGGCGACACGGAAGGGCTTTCCCGGTTATCTGCCGGAGAAAGCCGATCCCGAACTCAAGAAATGGCTTGTGACCAAGGCGGAGGAGCAGGACCCGAAGATGGCTGTTGGTCTTCTGCGAGACCTCCTCTACCTCGACATGAAAATGCTGTTGAAGGATGCCAAGAAGCCGGTTCGCTGCATCAACTCCGGTGGTCCTTACCCGTTTTACACGCCGACGGCGACCGCGATCAACAAGAAGTATGCCGACTACGGTGCGCTCCTCATCGATGGTGTCGGCCATTATCCGATGCTGGAGAAACCAGCCGAGTTCAACCAGAAGCTGCGGCTTGTGCTGCAGGAATTCGCGGCGAAGAGGTGAGCTACATTATTCCGCTTTGGCAGCAATGCTGATCTGCAATGGCTCGATCCAGTGTTTGAGATCGGCATTATAGTAGAGATACGCCCGGCTGGCGGGGCCACTGTATTGGCCGGGGACGCGGCAAATCAGATCAATGGGCACGTCGATTTTTTGATCCGGAGCGAAGTCGCGCCAGTACAGCACTAGCTCGCGGCCGCGGATCTCGAAAGCGCTCACCAGCGGACGTTGACCATCGCCGGGCGAACGCGTGTAATCCTTGAGTTGCTTCATGTCCTCCGGGATGGTCAGGCCGCCGGGGAGGCCGAGAATGGCCACGGCCATGCCCTGGCCTTTGCCGCTGGCGTTCTCGACATGCACGTTCAGCCGAACGGTTTCACTCTCTCGGGACTGGGTGCGGTCGAGCTTTGCCGACAGCATTACCGGGCAGTTGGTTGAGCTGGCGGGTTGGCGGGTTTGATACGACCAAGTCAGCGTGTAAGGGAAGACGTTCTTGCCGGTGATCTCGACCCGAACGGTGTTTTTTCCGGGCTTGAGAGTGTTTTCCGCTTCCGGCATCGTCAGGGTCAATGCTTCGGTGGCGCCGGCGGGGAACGACTGGGTGGCGACTTGCTTGGCGCCGGCGAACAATCGCAGCTCGCCGGCTTCCGGCGTTTTCTTGTTGGCCTTGGTGTAGAGGATCAATGCCTTGAGCGCCAGGATGGTCGATTGCGTGGAGCCGAAGCCGCCGTAACCGCCGCGCTGTTGGCCGAGCCACTTGATCGCTCTCTGAATGCTGGTGTTGAACGCGCCGGGGTTTGCCTTCAACCAGGCCAATAGCGCCAGCGAGGTGGTTTCGATCTGCAAATCGCGACCGCCGGAGCCGGTGATACTCGTTTGCTCCGCGTCGAGATGACCGTCGGCGTTTTGCAATTCGCTGACTTTTTTCAGCAGTACCATAGCGTCAGCCGTCTTCGCGCGGTTGATGAGACTGTTTGCGACAAGAGCGAGGAAGTAAGGGTCTTTCGAGGTTTTCGCTTGTTCGTGAAGGACGTTCAACTCCTTGGTGAGGTCGTCGTCCTTGCCGCTTTCGGTCAGTGCCCAAACGATGTAGGCGTTGGTGATGTTCTCTGGAGCACGGCCGAATGTGTCCAAAGCGCGCGGACTGCGCTTGAAACCGCCCTGGCCGTCGCGCTGATGGAGCAGATACTCGCGCGTCCGCTGCAGCATGGCCGTATCGACCTCATGGACGCGGGCCATGTCGCGGAACTCCATCAGACCATAAGCCGTCAACGCTTCGTGAGGCGGAGCCGTACCGCCAAACCACTCGTAGCCTTCCTTCTTGCGCTCGCCCGGATTCAGGCACTCGAACGATAGCAACCGCTGATAGCCCCGATGAAGCAATTCCAGTGCACGGCGCTCGATTTCCGGCTTGTTTTGATCACCCTCTCGCAAATACTGCAAGACGAGAATGTTGGGATAGGTACTCGACGACGATTGCTCGAAGCAGCCGCCCGGCTCGCGCAGCAGCGCTTCCAGACCTTTTTGCAGATCGGCCAATGTAGAGGGATAGACTTCGACCTGACATTTCAGGGTGCCCTTGATCCACGTTTGGGGCAGCAGGATTTCCTGAGTCGCCGACTGTTCCAGTAGGTCGCTGTGAGAGCCGACAATGGGGAAGCCCTCCGGCACGACGCGGAAGGACGTGCGGACGCTGTCAGCGGGAAAGCCGTCGGCCTTGCCGCTGAAAACAAGTGTGGCGGTGCCTTCCTGGATCGTCGGTTGCAAGCGATACAGCTTGCGGATGGTCGTGTCGGCAGGCACCGAGAGATCGGCGGATGCCGAGCCGTCGAGCAGGGACAGGTTCGCATGTTCCGTAATGGAGATGCGCGCGGTGCGAGAATCGGTGGTATTATTGGCGATAGCCAGCGGGATGTCGATTTTATCGCCAGCGGTGACTTCCAGCGGCGTGCGCGGCTGCACCGTGAGAGGCAGACGCGACGTGAGGGCTCGGCTCGCCGATCCGAGCCGGCCATCCAGCGTGTGCGCAAACGCCGTCACCTCGAAGGTACCAAGCGAATCGCACATATCGAAGGATACCTCGGCCTCGCCGCCCGGCAGCACAAGGACAGGGTGCCAGTACAACGTCTCGGCGAAGTCGTAGCGCTCTTCATCGGGACCGGCAGCGCGGGCGTGCCTGAATTCGCGCACCGTCATGGCCGGCTGTTCGGGGCGAGAGCGCTTTTGCATCTCTTCTGCCAGCGGTTTCGCCGAACCGTCGAATTGCTGAGCTTTTCTCCGCGTTGAGCGATCGTTGATTCCAACTTTGTCTTTCGCATTCTCGAAAGGACGATTCTGAATGATTCTGCCTTTGCCATCACCCGCTGCCGGACCGACAGCGTTTGGAATGGGCGGGGTCATGGGCTGTCTTTTTTGTGTCAGGGGGATTGCCTTACCCGGCGCTGCCCCCTGCGCCATCCTGGGGCCTGCCTTCGCCATACCACCTTCGGCCTTCGCAGCATCTTGGCGTCTCGTTTCCGTGCTTTTTGTCTCCTGTGGAATTGGCCGATTTTCGCGATCTGTCATTTGCGCTACTTGTTCATCGCCGGTGTGTCTCTGCGGCAGGTTCCTCAAAGATACCTGCGCCACTAACACGATCATCGCAACACAAGCAGCTGCCGCGGCATAGTACGGAAGCGCCCGGACCAAGCCGCGCAACAAACCAAGTATCAGACATACCAGCGCCACCAGTACCAGGATCGCCTCAACAATCGGTGCGCCCACGAGCTGAATGCGATTGTAGAAATCGTCATAGGCATTGAGCCTGACGAGGGCGGCGAGATAGGCCGCATCTTCGCGGGTTTCTTGTTCGGTTGCCTTAGCCTGCGCCACTCGTGCCGTCAGCTCCGCAGTCTGGCGGGCATTTTCCGACTCAACCTGCTGCAATTTCTGCCGCAGCCAAATATCGGTCATCCGGGTTTGGGATTGCCCCAGAGTCACGAGCAAGCGCTCGGCCTCTTCCTTCTGTTCATGGCGGAACTTGTTGGGATCTTGCTCGGCAAAGCGGCGCCAGCCCTGCGTGCCCAGCAACAGATCGAGCGCCTCAGCCGCCTGCGGATGTGGCCCCACCAGGAAATCCGCGTATTCCAGGTCTTCGGGCCGCCGCACTTCCGTCGTCAAGAGAAAATGCGTCGGCATGGCTCGTTGCGTCTTGTCGTCCGCCAGCGTCGCCACGCTTTTATCGATCACGCGCAGCAGCACCACGGCTGGGGTCGGCTCGCCTTTTTCATTCTTCGCTTCGACGCCGAGCTTCACCGTCTGCCGAGGAACATAACTCTTCTGATCCGGCTTGAGACTCAGTTGCACGTACTCGGACGGCTGGCGATAGATGAGACGTTCGGCCACGGGCCGTAAGGTATGCTGGTTCCCGTTTCCCGGCAGGACCTCGAACACTGTGATACGGCAGACCCCACCAGCACCGCTCGTTGGCCGCAAAACCATATCGGCTTTATCGCCGGTGAATTCGACCGAATCAAGCAGCCGGCCGCGGCAGTAAGCGCCGACTAGGAACGAGCGCTTCGCTGTGCTGCGTACGGTCACCGGGATGGTTTCCCCCGCCTTCACGGCGGGGGAGGGAACGCTCAAGACAACGCCTTCCGGCTTGATCGTCGGCAACTCGTATAGCTTCGTGATGCCAATGGGGGCTTCGACTTTGAGCTGATATTTGCGTCCGGCCTTCGGTGTCAACTCGAATCGGCCCATGCCCTGGTTCAATTCGGGCGACTTTTCGCTGGTCAGCGTTTCGACGGTGATACCCACAGGCTTACCGTCTTCGAGCAGTTGGCCCTTCAGTTCGGCTGGTTTGCCCAGCATGGTTCGCACCTGGAAATAGACGCGGTTGCGCAACCCTGCCACCAGATCGCCGCCCTCCGGACAAAACTCGATGTCCAGCTTTTTCAGCACAATCGGAATCGGACGAACAATCGTCTCCGGCATGGCCTGATCATCGAATTTGACCGCCACGGTTGCCAGTCCGCGCTCAATCGTCTTGGGCAGCTGGAAGCGAACATTGACAAGCCCCTCGTCATCAGTCTGAAAGACCAACGCCTCAGCCTTTTGCTCCCCATGCGATCCATATTGTTTGTTATCGATGAAAACCGTGGCTTCGACGCGGCAGTTCTTCACTGGCCGGCCATCGAGATATTTCGCTTTGCAGCGAGCGACAACTTCGTCGCCGGGACCGTAAGATTTGCGGCTGAAATCCAGCTCTTTGTTCAGTTTCGGCTTCTCGTACTTATTGACGAGGAATTTGCGTCGCTGTTCGGGGAAGCGTCGATTGGCTTCGCGTACGATCAGGGTATATTCACCGCCCGGCCAATCGGCGTCGATTTGGAAGGAGCCGGCGCCGACGCCGCGAAGCGGCTTGCCATCGGGACCAAGCACCGGATGCACACCGTTTGGCCCTTCCTCAAGCAACGAGGTCCGTCCCTGGGCGATGAGGCGTTGGGGATTACCCGGTCCCGGCGTCGCCAGGAAGAATTGCAGGTTCAGATCCTGCTCAGCCGGCTTGAGGCTGAAGCGCTCCAACGTCAACGAGCGGAAATGGACCGTTTCGCCGAGCTGATACATCGGCTTGTCGATTTCCAGGTGTGTGATGTAGACCGGCGCAACCAGCTGCATCTCTTCGTGCAGCTCGACTTCCGGTCCGCCGTCGCGATGGGCGGAGACATACAAGATTGGCTGACTGTCCGGACGCACCGGCAGATCGGCCGGAAGCGTCAGGCGATAAACACCAGGCCGTTCTTGGGTAACTGCGAGGGGCTTGGCAATTGTTTGGCCGTGGTCCTTCACTTCGACCGACACTTTGGCCGCCGTCGGCTGGCGGTTGTTCAGGTCGCGCGTGAAAATCTGATAGTCCGTCGGTGCGCCGACACGGAGGGCGGCGGGACCTTGGACCTCCACTTGGAGCTGCGAATCTTGCTGTGTCTTGTGAATGGCCGCGATCTGTTCTTGCTTCTGCTGCGGCAAACGCGCGAGCTGCTGCTCGGCCTCCAGTCGATCCTTCTTCGCTTGCTCCAAGCGATTCTCGGCCTTGGCGATGGCTTCCTCGGTGCGTCGGTAATCGCGTCCCAACCAGCCCGCAGCGCCGGCGACGGACACGGCCACCAAAACGGAGGCCGCGGCGAGCCATCGACGCCAGCGCTGCGAGCGTATCACCATCGGGCGAGGCGAGCGAGCGAGGTCGGTTCCGACCGGCGAGACGCCGGTCCCACCAGCGACCGGCGGGACGTTGGTCCCGCCAGCGGCCGGCGGGGCGCCGGTGCCGCCAGCGGGGGGCAACTCGAAGCGCACGTGCGAGAAATCCATTTTCGCTGCCCGTGCCAGCAGCTGCTGTTGTGCCCTGGTACGCTCCAGCTCGGCCTGGCATGTGGCGCACTTCTTCAGGTGCGCTTCCCAGGCCTGCCGCTCATCGCTCTCGAGCAGGTCGTAGAGGTATTCCAGCATCTGCGAGCTGCAGGTCCCACAGCTTAACATGAGTCACTCCGGTCGGCGTTCAGCCATGCTGGGCCTAGGCCAGAATCTTGCGTAGTTTTTGCAGCGCCGTGCGCATCTGCGTCTTTATTGTGCCCACGGGCCGGCCATGCAGTTCGGCGATCTGTTCGTAAGTCAGTTCGCCATTCTGCCGGAGAAGGAAAACCTCCTTCTCTTCCGGGCGCAGGTTCAAAAGAGCCTCGCGCACGCGCTGGACGGTCTCCTGATCTTCTAATCCTCTCAGGGGCGACGGGCTTGCGGTCATGGGCATGGTTTCAGCCTCTAACAACGGCTTGACACGGCGGCGCCAGGCGCTGCGCTGCAAGTCTTTGGCGGCGTTGAGTCCCACGCGAAAAATCCAGGCGCGGAGATCGTGAACGTCTGTCAACCCTTCTTGGGTTCGCCAACAACGCAGGAATGTTTCCTGGGCCACGTCCTGGGCATCGTCGCTGTTGCCTAGGACAAAGCTCAGTGTACTGACCAGCTCATCACGCAGGTCCGTGAACGTGCGCAGCAAGATATCGCCAATATTTGGCTGCACGGGCTTATCGTTCGTCGGCTGGGCGGACGATTGCGTGACAGGTCTGCTCATACCGTCACTCTTATAGACGAGAATCCGGGAGCGTCGGATTGCACGACGGAAAAAATGCTGCCGGCCAGCGAGCTGAGCCGGTCCTCCTCAGCTCGCGTTACGAAGGCTCAAAGGACGGAATTCAGCGTAGCGGGCGGGGCCGGGGGGTACAAGTCAATTCGTCACGAAAGGGAAGCAAATCCGAATACAAAAATGCTTGACTTGCCCTTCAAGGAAGGGTAACACAATAGAAAGACAGCCCTCCCGCCCCCACCGCCCACCCACCATCGTGCGAAAGGACGCGTCATGTTGCTCTCCCGTGTTCTTCTCCGCCCGCAACTTGCCTTGTGTTTGTTGGCGCTTTCCCCGGCGGTTCTGTTCGCTGAAGCTCCTCTACACCAACGAATCGATCAAGCCATTGCCGCGGCCATACCGGATTTCGCTCATCAGTCGGCCTCTCCGGCCACCGATGCCGAGTTTCTTCGGCGAATCTATCTCGATCTAACCGGATCGATTCCCTCGGCTGCCGAGGTCCGCGCCTTTCTGCAAAATCCTTCGCCGGACAAGCGGGTGACACTCATCGACCGCCTGCTGGCCAGCCCGGAACACGCGCGGCATCTCGCTACGGTGCTGGATGTCCTGCTCATGGAGCGCCGGCCGGACAAGTATGTGCCGCACCAAGCGTGGCTGGAATATCTGCGCTCCTCTGTGGCGGCGAACAAGCCGTGGGATCAGCTGGTTCGTGAGATTCTTTCCAGCGATGGCGCGGACGCCAAGACGCGGCCGGCGGCGAAATTCTATCTCGAACGCCAGGCCGAGCCAAATCTACTGACGCGCGACATCAGCCGATTGTTTCTGGGCACCAATCTGCAATGCTGCCAGTGCCACGATCATCCGCGCATCGAAGATTACAAGCAGGCCCATTATTATGGGCTGTTCGCTTTTCTCAATCGTAGCTCGCTCGTCGTTGATAAGAAGCTCAACATGGCGGTGCTGTCGGAAAAGGCCGACGGCGAAGTGACGTTTCAATCGGTGTTCGATCCGGCCAAGGTGACGAAAAGCACCGGCCCGCGCCTGCCGGAAGGTCCGCCTCTGAAGGAACAAGCCGTCGAGAAGGGCAAGGAATATGTCGTCGCCCCCGTTGCCGGCAGTCGGTCGGTGCCCCGTTTCAGCCGCCGCGCTCTGCTCGGTCCGACCTTGGCCAGCGCCGAGAATGAGTCGTTCAAAAGGAACATTGCGAATCGCCTCTGGGCGCTCATGATGGGCCGCGGTCTGGTGCATCCACTCGATCTGGATCATTCGGCCAATCCGCCCTCACATCCAGAATTGCTGAAATTGTTGGCCGACGACATCGCTGCTCGTAAATTCGACATGCGCGGCTTTCTCCGCGAACTGGCCCTGAGCCAGACCTATCAGCGCTCCAGCGAGCAATCCTCTCCCGGCAAGGAGCCGGAGCCGACAAGCTATACCGTCGCTCTGCTCAAGCCGCTGACGCCGGAACAACTGGCCTGGAGCCTCATGCAGGCAACCGGACTGATCGACGCCGAACGTCAAGCACTGGGCAAAAATGCTACGGAGGCCGCACTCTATGCACGCTTGTCGCCGAATGTGACGCCGTTCGTGAAAGCGTTCGGCAATCCTCCGGGCCAAGCGCAAGAGTTCGACGCCCGGCTCGAACAAGCACTCTTCCTGGCCAACGGTGCGGCCGTACGCGGCTGGCTTACGCCGCGGCCCAGCAATCTGATTGATCGACTTGGCAAAATCTCGAACACCGACGCACTTGCGGAGGAGTTGTATCTGAGTGTGTTGACACGAGTGCCCAGCGCGGAGGAGCGCAAGGAAGTGACGGATTTCCTGACCGTGCGATCCAAAGATCGCACGGCAGCGTTGCAAGATATGGCCTGGGCGCTGTTGGCGTCGGCGGAGTTTCGCTTCAATCACTAACCTTCTGGCGAGCGGGGGGCGTAAGCCCCCGAGGGAAGCACTCGGGGCGCTTACGCGACCCCGCTCGCCAGCATCGGAGAGTATGCGATGTGGTGCACATACGCATGTGGTTCGTCCGAACACACCATCTCGCGACGCGGCTTTCTGGCCGGTGCCGTCGGAGGTGCGCTGAGTAGCTTAACCCTCGATCCCTTTACCCGGCCCGCGTTCACGCATGAGCTGAACAAGCAGCAAAAGCGCGTCCTCATGATTTGGCTGCACGGCGGAGTGAGTCAGCTAGAAACGTGGGACCCCAAGCCCGGCACCAAGACCGGCGGCCCCTTTCAGGCCATCCCTACCTCCGTGCCTGGCATCCACATTTGCGAGCTGCTTCCGTGCACGGCGAACATCATGCACCACCTCGCGCTTGTGCGCGGCCTCAACACGGCCGAGGATGACCATAGCAAGGGCGCTTACATCATGCACACAGGCCGGCGACAGGAGCCGGCGATGAAATGGCCGCATCTCGGCTCAGTGTGCGCTAAGCTGCTGGGAAGCACCGACAATCCGCTGCCCGGTTACATCCACATCACGCCGCGCGGCAACGGCGGCGTCAACAGCGAGGACGCCGCTTTTCTGGGTCCGCGCTTCGCCTCCGTATCCCTGAGCGACGGCCATGCCCCCGCCAACCTCGACCGCCCCGCCGCGCTCACGGAAGTGGCCGACCAACAGCGGCATGAGTTCCGTGTTCACGCCAACCAACGCTTTCTGCGCTCGCGCCGTACCGCCCAGACCGAGGCCTACACGAATTCCTACGATCAGGCTGCCCAGCTTATGCGCAAGCGCGATCTGTTCGACATCAACAAGGAGCCGCCCTGCGTTGTGGATCGCTATGGCCGGCACGACTTCGGCCGCCACTGCCTCATGGCCCGACGGCTCCTCGAAGGCGGGGCCACCTTCGTCAAAGTAATGCACACCAACTACGACACGCACCACGAGAATTTCGATTTCCACATCGAACAGCTCGGTGAGTTTGATCGGCCCTTCGCCACACTGATCGACGATTTGCACGACCGGGGCTTGTTGTCCAGCACGCTCGTCCTGGTGGTTTCGGAATTCGGGCGAACGCCAAACATCAATCGCAACTACGGCCGCGATCACTGGTCGCGGGCTTGGTCAATCGCCCTGGCCGGTTGCGGCATCAAGGGCGGCAGCGTCAGTGGCAAGACCAATGCCGAAGGAACCGCCGTCGCCGACCGTCAGGTAAACGGCGGCCATTTGTTCCACACGTACTTGAGCGCGCTCGGCTTCAACTCGAAGAAGAATTTCTACATCGAACAACGGCCCATTCCCATTGCCGACCCCAAGGCGGCCCCGATCAAAGAGGTGCTGGCATGACTACCGCGCCGACTCCGAAAATCGATCCCGCCAAGACGCATCTGCTCAAGGAATACAAGCACGACAGCCCGCTGCTGGGCTGCCGCTTCGATCCATCTGGGCAATTCGTCTTCGCCGGTGCACAGGACAATAACGTCGTTCGCTGGCACCTCGACAGCGGTAAGAAAGTGGTCCTCACCGGCCATAAGAGCTGGATTCGCGCATTGGCTTTCGCAGCCGGTCCCCACGCGGAGCGTGGGGACCAGAAGTTGCTTTTCTCCGGCGACTACGTCGGACGCATTCTTGCCTGGCCGGTGGATGGCGATCAGCCGAGGCCGATACGCATTCTCGAAGGCCATCGCGGCTGGGTCCGCGCTCTGGCCGTCAGCCCCGATGGCGCTCTGCTCGCTTCGTGCGGCAATGACCACCTTGTCAAGCTGTGGTCGATTCCGGGCGGCGAGCTAATCCGCGAACTGGCGGGGCACGCTTGCCATGTTTACAATGTCGCTTTCCATCCCGACGGCAAACGCCTGATTTCGGCTGATCTCAAAGGCATCGTGAAAGTGTGGGACGTGGCCAAGGGTGAGGCCGAGCGCGAACTGGATGCGAAAATACTCTACAAATACGATCCATCTTTCAGGGCGGACCACGGCGGCGTGCGGAGCATGACCTTCAGCGCCGATGGATCGCTTTTGGCCTGCGCCGGCATCACCAACGTCAGCAACGCTTTCGCCGGTGTCGGCAATCCCCTTATCGTGCTGTTCGATTACAAGAGCGGCAAAGTGAAGCAGCAGCTACGGCCAAAGACGCCGTTCCAGGGAACCGCCTGGGGTGTGGTCATTCATCCGGAGGGTTTCATCGCCGGCGTTGGCGGCGGAAACGGTGGGATGTTGTGGTTCTGGAAAGCCGATAACGCACAGGATTTCTTCAACTTGAGATTGCCCAACAACGCGCGCGATCTCGATTTGCATCCCGATGGACGCCGCCTGGCGATGGCCTTTTTCGACGGCGCCGTCCGAACTTATGATATGGGCTAGAGAAATCAGGCGGGTTTGCTCGTGGATTTCTGACGAAGTTGACGAGCAAGCTGGGCTTTCTTGCGCGCGGCGAGATTGGGGTGAACGATCCGCTTGGCTGCGGCCTTGTCCAGCTTCTTCGCCGCGAGGTTGTATTCCTTCTGGAGCTGATCGACGGGACCGTCCAGCGCTGCCAGGAAACTCTTGATCTGCGTCTTGATGTCTTTCTTGACGGCCCGATTGTGCAGACGGCGTTTCTCGCTCTTCCGCAGGTTTTTCTTGGCGCTACGTGTGTGCGGCATCGATCTTTTCCCTCATCAGTCGTCCGAAGTACCCGCCTTCGGGTAAATCAACATTATAAACGCGCACACGGTAGCGGCAAGGTGTCCGCATGCCGATTTCGATTCGAGAGAATAGCCCCCGGCTTGTCGGCGGCGATATGCGATCCCTCAAGCCACCCAGCCGCCGTGCGTGAAGCGGTATAGTAGCAATAACTCACAGGCCAGGAATACAGGAACGCACAAAGCAGGGAGCAGACGGCCCAAGCGGGCCGTAGCCGCATCCCGCTGGGCCTGGGTGAGCAGATGGCCCAATGCGAGGGCTAACAAAACCTGAACGCAGAGGCTGTGGCGGATCATGCTGCCCATTCCGCGGGAGGCCATTGATGAAACGGAAATGTAGAAGGCCAGCCAAGCACAGAGATACAGGCCGGCGCGCCGCCGGAAGCCGGACGGCCCCTGACGACGCCGCAGCCAAAATTCGATCCCTAGCAGTAAGACAAAAGCTCCTAAGTACACCGGAACAGACAATTGACTGATGAAGTCGGAATCAATGCCACCGGTTTGGGAGTAGGCCGAACGTAGCCGCAGAACTCTGCGGCTGAAAATCGCCAAATAATGCGGAGTGATTCCCCAGCCGATGTGCTGGGTCAGCAGATACAGATCCCAGCGCCCGAAACGCACCTGGCAAAACAGGAAAAAGGTCAGTGCTCCACCTGCTGTGGCCAGACCGATCAGCAGCGGCACCGTACAGCGCTGCAATCGGTCGCGGAGGGACGGGCCGCTGCCGGAGGTTGCCCCAAGCAAGGTTCTCGCCAGTGGATAAACGGCCAGCGGCAGACCTACCAGGCGCGTAGCCGTCATGCCGAAGCCATGCGCAGCGGCAAGCCCTGCGGCAAGCCTCCCCTCGCGCTCCGACCAGTAGAGAAAACCCAGCGTGCAGGCTAGAAAGAGTGACTCACTGTAGCCGCCCACCAAGAAGAAGGCGGCCGGATAGGCCAGCACAGAAAGGATGACAGCCAGTGCAATTCGTCGCGGCACACCCCAGGACGAGAGCAACAGTAGTAGATAGCTCCAAAACGCCCAACAGGATAGTTGAGCGGTCAGCAGCAGGGCATCGCCGCTCGGCAAATCCGTCAACGCTCGTACCTGCCGCGTCAGATACGGGTAGCCGGGAAAGAAGCCGACGTTGGCTTCTCCTAAAGCATTGGGCACGGCATTGTAGCCGGCTAGCACGATCGAGTTGTACCAGACGGTGTCCCATTGACATAGGCTAAGGTACGCTTCATGGAAATTGCTGCGGCCGCTGAGCAAACAAGAGACGAGTACCTGCACCACGGTCAACAGGAGTCCCAGTCCCACGGCACATAACCCACCACGCCACTTCTGTTGCTGCAAGCGAGAGCGAGCGGGAGGAACGAGGCGTTCACCAGAGACTGCTGCGGCAGACATGGCAGGCTCCTTACTCGGAAGAGACGACGGAATAGAAGCAAATAAGGAGCTAATCCTCACTTCCTGGCGTGTACATCCGCTGACTTAGGAGAACCTACCGAATCCTTATCGGCCAACCCTGCTTGCTAAATTTAACCAATGTGACGCAGCCATTTCGGAACGGGGCTTCACGATCGGCCCCTTGCCGAAGGTCGCTTCCCGGCGGGCCGGTTGCTACCATGAAGGGACGGATCGCCCGGAGCTAAGCCCGTTTCGGATCGAGGAGGTTCTGCGTGCGTTTGTATCTTTCCCTGTGGATGGTCGTACTTCTATCCGCTGGAGGCTGTTCATCCAAGGCAGTAACGGAGCCGATTTGGATTGGTCAGCTCTTGCCGCAGACGGACGCGAACCGCGGGTTGTCCCAACATGCCCGTCAAGGCGTCGAGCAGGCCATCGCGGAAACACAGGACGCCGAGCAGCCGATCGCTGGCCGATCTTGCGCCGTTCTCCATGTCGAGGTCCGAGAGGATGTCGCCGCAGTGCAGGCCGAGACTACCCGGCTTGTGACAGTGAACAAGGCCGTCGCCCTGCTGGCCGATTTCGATGCTGCGTTGACCGAACAACTTATCCGCGCAAGTCGTTCGTATGGTGTTCCGGTGATCGTGCCCGGCGAGTTGCCTGCCCCCGCTGAGTCGGATAACGTCGTCTCGCTGGGCGTGCCGCCCGCTTTGCGCGGGCGGCTGCTGGCCCGCTATGCCTCGGTGGAGTTGAAATGCCAGCGTGCCGCGGTTCTGACCGACAGCCGCCGTCCCGTGGCAGCCGCGTTTGCCGGCGCATTTCTGAAGGCTTGGCCGCGCCAACACAGCGAAGCCAGCGAGGAATGGACATTTACCACCGCAGCCGAGCGGGATGAGCGAATCAACCGCATCATCCAAGCCGCTCCCGCTGTCATTGTGCTTTCCTGCTCCCTCACTGACTTTCGCTTGCTTCGTCCGCGCCTGGCTGCCGCCTTGCCCAGCGTGCCTCTGATCTATGGCGGCGAGGATGCCGGCACTGCCGCTCTGCAAGCCGAACTGGAAACGCGCCCCGATGTGTACCTGGCCACGGCTTTCAGTCCCGAACATCTGTCGGAGCGCGGACGCGCGTTCGCTCGCCGCTACGAGGAACGCTTCCACGAGCAACCTGATCTCTACGCCGCGCACAGTTACGATGCCGCTCGTCTCGTTTTCGAGTCTCTTCAGAGAGCCGGAACCGCGAGCCGAGAGGCGCTGGGCAAAGAGTTTGCTCGTCTGGAACAGTTTGACAGCGTGACAGGCCCTGTACGCTGGAAAGACCGACAGCCGCATCGGCGCGTGTTCCTGATCGCACTCAAGCACAATCGGCCCAGCGTCGTTTCCACCATCGAAGCCGAGGAGAATTGACGGCGATGCTCTTGCCTTTGGTATCACCTTTGCACTAAAACAACAGTCCAGATGGAACGTCATGCTGAGGCAGCCTTGCCTGCGTTTCGCATAAACCTTTCTACCAGGGGACTCTTGCATGGCTTTGCTAGCGCCGCCGCCGCGTACTCCACGGGTCGCCCTGGGTGACAACGACGATCTGAACCGTCTGCGTTTGCGGATGACGCAAATTCTGGCCACGATCATCACGGTACTGGTCACGGGCTGGTTCTGCACCTTCGGCGCTATACCCGCCATCTTGGCGCTGATGACGGCCAAGCATATCCTCGTCGCCATTTTGGTGATGGGTTTGGGCGTTGATGCGCAACACGCGGAAAGATAAGCAACAACCTCGGCGAGCGGGGGGTGTTAACCCCCCGGTGACTTCCACCGGGGCGTTGACACGCCCCGCTCGCCAGATCATGGTCTCAACAATTCATGTAATCTGTTCGCCACCTCCGTCAGAGGCAAACGCTCCTGCTTGAGCGTATCGCGATCCCGGATGGTAACGGTCCGGTCTTGCAGGGTTTGTCCATCGATGGTGAAACAGTACGGCGTCCCAGCCTCGTCCTGCCGGCGATAGCGTCGTCCCACCGCGCCTTTGTCGTCGTAGAAGACGTTGAAATCGCACTTCAATTCGCGGTAGAGCTTCTGCGCGATTTCCGGCATCCCATCCTTGTTGACCAGCGGGAAGATGGCGGCCTTAATTGGTGCCAATCGAGGATGGAAACGCATCACGGTGCGAGTCTCCTCACCGACTTGCTCCTCAGCGTAGGCTTCGCACAGCACAGCTAGGGTGAAGCGATCGGCGCCCGCTGACGGTTCGATTACATGAGGGATGAAGCGATAGGGAAACTTGCTCTTGGCCTCTTTGGCCGCGTCCGGATCGGAGTACTTGTCCTTGTCGCGCAGCCAGGCATCCTCGTCGAAGTAGGTCAAATCCTTACCGCTATGTTGTTGGTGCTGCGTCAGGTCGAAGGCGCCGCGATGAGCGACTCCTTCCAATTCTTGCGGCTCATCCGAGAACGGAAACAGATATTCGATGTCGGTCGTGCCGATGGAGTAATGGGCCAATTCTTCCTTCCCCTGCTCGCGCGGGCGGAGCTTGTCGGACTTGATGCCGAGCTGTGTGTACCACTTGATTCGCACGTCGCGCCAATATTGATACCACTTCATTGACTCGTCCGGGTGGCAGAAAAACTCGATCTCCATTTGCTCGAATTCACGGCTGCGGAAGGTATAGTTTCGGGGGTTGATCTCGTTGCGGAACGCTTTGCCGATTTGGGCGATCCCAAAAGGCAGCTTAAGGCGGCTGCTGTCCAGGACGTTCTTGAAATTGGCGAAAATGCCTTGGGCTGTCTCTGGTCGAAGATATGCCTTGTTTTCCTCATCGCGCACGGCACCAACATAAGTCTCGAACATTAGGTTGAACTGGCGTGGCTCGGTCAGTGTGGCAGGAATCTCAACATCCGGCCCAACAACGCATCCTAGTTGATTGGGATGCTCAATAACAGATACCAATGGGAACACAGGAAGTGGCTCCGGTAGCTTGGCGCCAATCTTCTTCCCATACCTCTCTGCTTTCTTCTTTGCCGACTTCAACGAGTCTTCATCCTCTTTGATGAATGCGAAGAGCCGATTCCAGGCTGAATCACTCCCTTTCTGATGATCGGCTTCGGCAGGATGGATTACTAGCAACTGATCGGCTCGATAGCGCTTCTTGCTCTCTTTGCAATCTACCATCGGATCAGCAAAACCACCCACATGTCCGCTCGCCACCCACACATTTGGATTCATGATGATCGAGCAATCCAGCCCCACCATCGAGATTTCCTGACCATCTGGTCCCGGCGGCGGATTGCGCACCATGTCCTGCCACCATGCCTCCTTAATGTTGCGTTTCAGCTCGACGCCCAGCGGCCCGTAGTCCCAGAAGCCGTTGATGCCGCCGTAGATTTCGCTCGACTGGAAGATGAACCCACGTCTCCGGCACAGGGATACGAGCTTTTCCATGTCCATCGCAAACCTCAATTCTTCCGCTATTGCAACCAGTGACTCTTGACGATTCCCACCGCCCCGATTTCAACGCGGAGCGGATCGCGGCGCACTTCCGGTACCAGGGCAAACTGATCGACACGCGCCGCCGCCCGAATGTCTTCATCATATCCCAGGCTGCGCAAGTGGATGCCGCCCGCACTGATTTCCAGTGCGCCATCCAGAATGCGGCCATGATGCTCGAAGCAGTCCCAGGCCAAACGGGCAGCGTCGTTGAGGGCAACACCCTGATGCTCGCAGAGGTACTCTACCAGCGCTCCCGCCAGCAAGGCATCGTCCAACGCCACTTCGCCTTGATAGCCGGCGCAGACAATATCAATCGGACGCTTCTCCTCGGCCAATTGTTCGCACACGGCGCTGTAGTTGACGAAGCCGGCAATCAGCGTCCGCGCCGCCGGCGCGGCACGCAGCAGAGCGCGAGTGCCGTTGGTCGTGGTTAAAACAAGCGTGGTCCCCTTGCAGCGCGAGCAGGTGTATTCGCTGGGTGAATTGCCCAAATCGAATCCGGGCAGCGGTACGCCGTCGCGTTCGCCGCCGAGCAGCACGCGCCCGGCCCGCATTCCATCGGCCAGGCGTCGCGCTTCCTCGACTTCCGCGACCGGCCAGACGGCGATACAGCCGGCGGCGAGGGCCTGAATGATCGTCGTCGTGGCCCGCAATACATCGATGACCACAGCGACGCTGTCGGCCAACAGCGCTGGGGTCAGTCGATCCGGCGTCAGGTGGACGCGGACAACCCGCTCCTCAGGCATGAACGCTCCTCGCCTCTTGCGCTTGGGGATTGGCGAACGTGAAGTAGTTGTCCCAGGTCCAATCGAGCCTCTCCAGCGCCTTGTCCAACGGTTGGGCGTGATAGGCGCCGCCGATCTTGCGGACGATCTGCAAGCGTTCCAGCTTGGCCAAGGCGTCGCCAATCTCGAAATCCACTTTCAGATTGGCGTTTCCTTCCAAATACAGCTCGACGTAATCGTCGAGCTGCTCCGCCGTCCAGCCTTCCGGCGGCGCGTATTTCCACAAACAGAAGTAGGCCAAAAACGTCTCTCGACATTCTTGTTCCTCGGCTTCATCGAGCAGACGCATCAATACTCCGGTGTTGTTGTCTAGGCTCTTGAAATAAAGACTCTTGGTCAGCTTCAAGCTGTAATCCTGCTTTTTGACCTGATAGGTGTAATAGGTTTTGTATCCATAGCCGCCCAGCGCGGCAGCGACGCCCCAGGTGGCCGCGGCTCCGATGCCCGAAGCCAATGCACTTAGTCCCGATTTGCTGAGATTCGGGATCACCTGACTACCGATTTCCCACAACATAATGCTAATGCCGGCTACCAGCGGATAGGCGATCAATGCCTTGTCCAGCTTCGTCATGCGGACGCGGGCGCCGGGCAAAAGCATGTCCTGGTCTGCCTTGGGAATGTCCTTGAAAATCTTCAAGTACACTCGCGATGTGTCGATGTCGCGATCGAGCCGTTTGTGCGAGCGAAGCTTTGCGATCAGCACCAAGCGCTGATACAGAGGGACATGCCGTTCCTCTTTGCGCCACAGATTTCGCCACGAGCGGTGGTGGACGCGACCCATCACGTCGCCGCGGATGAATATGTCCAAGTGCTCAAACAAGCCCAGATCAACGTGCGCATGGATGCCCGATACCGTGGCGACGTCTTGTAGTGCCTTTTCTAACTCCTCTCTCTTGAGTCGTTTGAAATTGGCGCGTTCCATCAGTGCTGCAAAGCGCTCAATCAACTGCTCTTCATCTTTGCGCCGCTCTTCGTCGGATACGGGGTTCAGCGTTTTCGTGTCGGTGTCCGGATCGAAAGGAGCGTAGGCGTCCTTCAGCTCTTCTAACTGCTTGAAGTACTCGAAATGAAACACCGATGAGACAAGGACGAAGAAGGAGCGGAACGACTCGCGTTCGCTAGTGGACAATTTCTTGTCGCGGCAGAGCAATTCGATGAGATCGCTCTTGCGCAGCGGGATGAAATGCTCGCGGTCTTTGTATTCGGCCATGGACGAATCTCCGAATTTACCACTCCAGCGCTTCCAGACGATCTTCCGGCGAGGTAATCAACTCGTCGGCCAAGTAGTCGAGTACACTCTGTACTTCGCTCATGCGTTCGGGGCGTTTATTGGCGTCGAAAGACAGGCAGCGATGGATCAGATCGCACAGCGCCGGCGGAGCCGTGGGATTGAGTTCCTGCACCGGCTTGAGCATCCGCGCCCACGTCTTGCCGTCGATGGGCAAGCCGCCTTCCTGTTGCAGCGTGCTGGGCGGAAGACGAACCGTCACCATGCGATACATGGTTGCACCGAAATTGTAAATGTCGGTGCGCTCATTGACCATTTTGTGTTTGGATTGTTCGGGGGCCATGTATTCCGGAGTGCCTTGGAGTCGGCCCTTGCCCTCGCCGGAGATGGTCGCTAGGCCGTAGTCGATGATCTTCACCGTGCCGGCACGGCCGATCATGATATTGTTCGGCTTGAGGTCGGCGTGATATACCTTGCGGCGGTGCATGTGGACGAGACCGTCGGCGACACAATTGAACACTTGAACAAGCATCGGCAGCCGGAGAGGAGGGCAGGTATCGAGCGTTTTGCCGTTGACGTATTCGATCAAAAGATGCGCCTTGCGGATACGAAACAGCCAATCCTTGACTTCCTCCAAGGTGTAAATCTTGATGAGGTTCTTGTGATCGAGCAATTGGGAAACGCGGTACTCGTGGCGCGCCTGCTCCAGAAACTTCAGCTCCTCCGGTCCGTTGAGGGAGACGACCTTGAGGGCGTAATTCTTTCCGTCGGCACTGCGGTGAACGTGCAGCAGAGTGCTGTGTGCTCCCTTGCCGAGCGTGCCCAGGATCTGAAACCGGCCGATACGAAAATCACTCATGTTACCGCTGTCCGCTTGTCCGCTGTCCGCTATCCGCACGAACAACTTATAGTATCATGCGAGAAGACGAGGGGGAAGTATGAAGAACGACCAGCGGATGGCGGATGGCGGATGGCGGATGGCGGACGTGGAAACGCTGACGCAGAGCTACGGCCGCGAGATCTTCGCCCGACTGAGGCGGAGCGCCGCCATTCCGTTTGCACCATCGTGGTGGGACGAGCGGCTGATGGAATGGAGCATGGGCGATGAGCAGATCAAGCTCCAGCTGTTTCGCTTCGTCGATGTGCTGCCGCTGTTGCATTCGCCGGAGGCGATCTCCCAGCACTTGCGCGAATACTTCGGCGAAGCGCGCGAGCATCTTCCCGGATGGATGCGGTTGGGACTTCGTTGGCTGCCCCGCAGCGGATTCCTTGGCCGGATGCTGGCGGCGACGGCGTATCGCTCCGCCGGGCGACTGGCCCGCAAATTCATCGCGGGCACAAACTTGGAAGAAGCACTCGCTTCCATCGCCGAAATGCGGCGGCGCTCGCTGGCCTTTACCATCGACCGTCTCGGCGAAGCGACCATCACCGAACAAGAAGCGGATCAAGCGCAGGCGGATTATCTTGAGCTAATCCGCGGCTTAAGCCGGCAAGTTAACACCTGGAAAGACAACGGTCTGATCGACCGTGACGATCACGGCCCCGTGCCACGGGTCAATGTTTCTGTCAAGCTGTCGGCGTTGTACAGTCAGTTTGATCCGATCGATCCCGAAGGGACAAGTCAGGCGGTACGCCGCCGTCTGCGGCCGATCTTGCACGCCGCGCGTGAACACTATGCTTTCGTCAACATCGACATGGAGCAGTACGCTTTTAAGGATCTGACGCTGCAAATCTTCCGCGAGGTGCTCGACGAAGCCGAGTTCCGCGATTGGCCGGACGCCGGCATCGCTATCCAGGCGTATCTGCGCGACACGGCCGGCGATCTCGAAGAGTTGTCCGCATGGGTGCAGCGACGCGGTACGCCGGTGACAGTGCGGCTTGTCAAAGGCGCTTACTGGGACTATGAGACGATCATGTCCGCACAGCTGGGTTGGCCCAATCCGGTATGGTCGCACAAGCGGGAGACCGATGCGAATTACGAGCGGCTGACGGAATTTCTCATTGATAATCGCCGCTGGCTGCGTCCGGCCTTCGGCAGTCACAACGTCCGCAGCTTGGCGCACGCGCTGGCACTTGCCCATGTCCGCGGATTACCGCCGGGCAGTATCGAATTCCAGATGCTCTACGGCATGGCCGAGCCGATCAAGGACGCGCTGGTGTCGCTGGGTCAGCGCGTGCGTGTGTACACGCCGTATGGCCAGCTGCTGCCGGGAATGGCGTATCTGGTGCGGCGATTGCTCGAAAACACGGCCAACGAATCGTTTTTGCGCGCCAGCTTCACTGAGCATGTGTCGGAGGAGCAGCTGCTTCGTAATCCACTCGAGGCTGAACACGTTCACTAGAATAACCACAACCTTCTTACTCTCTGCGGATTGAGGAAGGAGTTGCTGCTCATGAATTCGCGCAGCCATGTCATCCACGAACCCCCCGCGGCCCGGCACGATAAGCAGCACGATGGTGGCAGCGATATTCTTGCTGCTTCCCCTTTCCGCGTCGAGCCGCTGACCGACTTTAGTCGAGCCGAGGCGCGGCGCGCGATGGACGCTGCCCTCCTCGAGGTGGCGCCGCAACTGGGACGAACGTATCCGCCTATCCTCGATGGTCAGGCCGTTGCTACGGCGGCCACGTTCGACTCGCTCAATCCCTCGCACTGTAAGCAGATTGTTGGCCGCTGCGGTCGGGCTAGCGCGGAACAGGCGGAGAAAGCTGTCGCTGTGGCCAAGACCGCGTTTCCAGCCTGGCGCGATACGGAGCCAGCGAAGCGGGCCGACTATCTATTCCGTGCGGCGCAGGTCATGCGGCGGCGGCGCTTCGAGTTGGCGGCGTGGCAGGTCTACGAATGCGGCAAGCCGCGGCGCGAGGCCGACGCCGATGTGGCCGAGAGCATCGATTATTGCGAGTTCTACGGTCACGAGATGCTGCGATTGGCCAAACCTCGCCGGCGCGACGTGCCGGGGGAGGAGAACGTCTATTTCTACGAGCCGCGCGGTGTCACGGTCGTCATCGCACCGTGGAATTTTCCTATGGCGATTCTCTGCGGCATGACCACGGCCGCGCTCGTCACCGGAAATACCGTAATCATGAAGCCGGCTGAGCAATCGGCGGTCATTGGTGCCAAGCTGATGGAAGTGTTCCAGGAAGTCGGTTTGCCTCCCGGAGTTGTCGCTTATTTGCCGGGCATCGGCGAAGAGATCGGGCCGGTGCTGGTCGATCATCCCGATGTGGCCATGATCGCCTTCACCGGCTCGCGCGGCGTCGGTTTGCACATCAACCGGCAAGCGACCGAGGTTCGCCAGGGGCAGGAACACGTCAAACGCGTTCTCGCCGAGATGGGCGGCAAGAATGCGATCATCGTCGATGACGATGCCGACATGGATGAGGCAGTTCATGGCGTCGTTGCTAGTGCGTTCGGCTATGCCGGGCAGAAGTGTTCCGCGTGCAGTCGAGTCATCGTGCTGGAATCCATCTACGATTCTTTTGTCGCTCGGCTGATTGAAGCGACGCGCAGCTTGAAGGTCGCTCCCGCGGAAGATCCGGGATGCACGGTCGGTCCAGTGATCGACGCCGAGGCTTATCAGCGAATTCAGAATACCATCGAAAAAGGAAAGAGCGAAGGTCGGCTCGTCTATGCCGGCGATGCCGGTGCGTTGAAGGATGAGGGATATTACATTGCGCCACACATTTTTGATAATGTGGCGCCAGGGACGAGCATCGCTCAAGAGGAAATCTTCGGTCCCGTCTTAGCGGTGCTGCGAGCGGGAAATCTCGATCAGGCGCTGGAGATTGCCAACGGCACGCAGTATGCGCTTACCGGAGGATTGTTTTCACGCAGTCCGGAACACATCGCCCGCATTAAACGAGAATTCCGCGTCGGCAATCTGTACATCAATCGCAAGATCACCGGGGCCATCGTTGATCGTCAACCATTTGGCGGTTTCAAGATGTCCGGCATCGGCTCCAAGGCGGGTGGACCTGATTACTTGTTGCAATTCGTTTTGCCTCGCACCATAACCGAGAACACGCTCCGCCGTGGGTTCGCTCCCGATGTCGGAGCAACGGAGTTGTGATCGTCAAAAAACTCTACCAGCCCGCAGCGCCAGCAAGGGGGTCCCTTGCTGGCGCTGCGGGCTGGTAAGGAAACGATTCGTCCCACTCGCTCCTAGCGATAATAACCTCGGTATCCCCAACCCACGCCGACGACCGGTGCTGGGGCTACGTATTCGACAACGGGCTGCTCAACAATCACTGGCGTGGCCCGATACACGGTTCGGACGGGAGCGGGACGCAATGCGGAATCTTGCAACGCTTGAATGACGTGCGTATCTACGCCTTGGCGGTTCAGCCAGATAATTTGGTCCGCCGTCAGCCGGTACGTGACGCCGCTGGTACGAATTTGTTCGATGATCTGCTGAGGGGGAACGGCATTCTGTGTCATGCTGACGATTTCTTCGAGAGTTGGTGCACGGGCGACGGCCTGCGCCGACGCCGACTCCGCTGCTCGCTGGGCCTTCTTCGCCGCGACGCCATCGGCGATGGCGCCGCCGACCAATCCTGCACCGGCGCCCAGTGCGCCGCCGGCAAGTGCCGCACCGGGGCAATGCCCTGCGAGGGCGCCGACACCGGTACCGATGAGACCGCCGGCCGCTGCGCCAGTGCCGGTCGCCGTCTCACAACCGCTGATGATGGCCAAGCTCGTCAGCAAGCCGGCCACGAACAGCGTGCGGACACAACCCAACGCTTTCGGCTTGCGGAGAACTACCATACTTCAACTCCTTCCGCTTGTTGCCTATGCTCGGCCCTGCCGGAATGGGCGGCGCAACCGGCAAAGCGCGACCTGGCTGCCGATAGCATTCCTTGATTCTTTCCGTCAACCCCAGCAGGTTTCGGCCGGGCGGCCGCTTGAACGCGGCCACAGAGCGCCTACAACTTCACTCTACCCTATCGGTCAAGGGGAGGATTATACATGAATACCGAGCGATAGGATTGCCTATCTTTCCTCGTTCGCCTCATCAATGCGAACCAGGGAACCGCTTGTATCGAGGGAAAAAGCCTGATAGAAAACAATTGACGGGCCTATAGCTCAACGGTCAGAGCAGCGCGCTCATAACGCGTTGGTTGCAGGTTCGAATCCTGCTGGGCCCACTTCCTCCTGGAGATTACATTTCCCCCCGTACACCGGTTAGCGGCACTTCTGCGAATTCAAGCGAACCGTACTATGAAGAGCAGCTTTGTCTTTTTCCCCTTTGATCTCTTCGGCAGTTCCGGCACCGGCGCAGGTGTCGCGCTCTTGGCCGATGAGCTGCGCGAGATTCTTGCGGACAACCGCCGTGAACGAGTGCCGACACGCGCCCAATGCTATACCGATCAGGTTCGTCTGCGCGAGTTCCATTTCGAGACCCTCGATGCCTACACCGATTGGCGGCGGCAGGGCCGGCAAGCAGTGCGGCAGGTGATGCGTCAAGGCGATTTTCTGTTCTGGATCACGGGCAACCATCTCGGCGCTTTGCCCATTTACGATGAATTGGCCGGCAGCGGCGAGGACACACTGGTCGTGCAACTTGACGCCCATCTGGATATTCACCATTTTCGCGATTGCATGACGGAGTTATCACACGGCAATTTCCTGTTGCACTGTGAAGGAAAACTGCCGCCGTTGATAAATCTGGGACATCGCGATCTGTTGCTGATGCCCGATTACATCGGCAAATATTATCGACGGACCATCAGCGCGACGGAACTAGCGATCGATGCAGAGCCGGCCCTCGACGAATTGCGTCGAACGAGCCGCGCCGCGCAGCGCGTGTTCATCGACGTGGATTGCGACGTGTTTGATCCGCTGTGGTTTCCAGCGGTAGCGCAGCCGGTGCCTTTCGGCTTGCCCCCTGCCATGCTGCTACGCCTGGTGGATGCAATCTGGTCGCCGAACGTGGCGGGACTGCTGCTTTCGGAGTTCGATCCAGGCCGCGACCGCAACGATCAAAGCCTGGCGACGTTGATTTGGCTGCTCGAATACTTGCTGCTGCGGATTCATGAGCCATCTTAAGCAGTCTTACAGTTTTCAGTTTTCAGTTTTCAGGCAATCCGAAAACTGAAAACTGAAAACTGAAAACTGCTTCATGGCTTCTCGAACACGCTGTCCTCAAGCTTTTCCGCATACCTCACGTCGGTGATCTCGCTTTCGATGTAGGTCTTGCTGTCGTACTTGATCGTGATCTTGTGTGCGGTCATTACGCCATCGACATTCCGGTAATCGCCGTACAGCCACTCCGCGGCAACTTCCTCTCCGCCGCGCAGCGGATCCTTGATGCGCGTCTCCATCTTGAGCAACAGGCTGTTTTCCTTATCGAAGAACAGGCTGATGTCGCGAAAACCCTTGTGTTCGACGCGGATACCGATGGCTTGGCGATCGTCAATCTTTTCCTCTCCCAGCGGCGATAGCTTGTATTCCCTGTCGGTCAACACCGTCAAATGGGAAATCTGCATGGCATTGAGCTGCTCGCGCATCTCGTCCAGCTCTTCCTTGACGCATTCTCGACTCAGATCGCCGAGCTTGACCCAGCCTTTGTCGCCGTTGAGAACTTGAGTGAACTTGCCCAGTTTGGACTCGGCCACGGTACGCGAGCGATCGGGAATTTGGACAGCATTTTCCGTCGTGTATTCCAGGTCCAGGAGCTTGCCCTTGGTCTTGGTAATACTGCCTTTGAATTTCTCGAAATTCTCACCACCGTGAGCCTTGATGGCGCGAGCGATGACTTCGCGCATCTTGACATCCTCATCCTTGTTGCCGCGGACGGAAAAGATGATGATTCCAGATATGCAAACAACGCCCACGACTCCGACGATTTTCCGCATGATCGGCCTCCACTCCCGAGTGAAAGTAGCAACGCTTCCTCCCAAGAGGAAGAGCCATGTTATCGCTAGATTCGTTCAGAAATGCTAGACCGATTTTTTTCAAGGATGAAGGAGGAAGGCGGAAGGATGAATAACAACCCTACTTGTTCATCCTTCCGCCTTCCTCCTTCATCCTTTCAGAGCCGCCAGCACGGCGTCGGCGACCTCGACGGTGCCGGCGTTGCCGCCGAGGTCGGGAGTACGCGGCGAACCGGCCTTGAGCACGTCCGCCACGGCTTTTCGCAAAGCACTCGCGCTCTTGTCCAGGCCCAGATGATCCAACAGCAGTCCCGCGGATAGAATCGCTGCTAGCGGGTTGGCGATGCCCTTGCCGGCGATGTCCGGCGCCGAACCGTGGACCGGCTCGAACATGCTCGGAAAAGTACGCTCCGGATTGATGTTGGCGCTGGCCGCCAAGCCCATGCTGCCGGTGACAATGGCGCTGAGATCGGTCAAGATGTCGCCGAATAGATTACTGGCCACTACCACATCGAACGACTCCGGCTTGCGCACGAAGTCCATGGCCGCCGCATCGACCAGTAGGGAACTAGACTGCACGTCCGGATAGTCGCGTTTGACGTCTTTGAACACTTCGTCCCATAACACCATGCCGAAGGTCTGAGCGTTCGATTTAGTGATGGACGTGACTTTTTTGCGACGTTTGCGAGCACCCTCGAAGGCAGCGCGCATGATGCGTTCGCAGCCGCGGCGCGTGAACGTGTTGGTCTGAATGGCGATCTCGTGCGGCGTGCCCTGGTAAAGTCGTCCGCCGATGGGCGCGTATTCGCCCTCGGTGTTTTCGCGATAAACCACCATATCGATGGAACCGGGCGCCTTGTCGCGCAGCGGCGACTGTACACCGTCAAATAGATAAGCGGGCCGAAGATTGACGTATTGATCGAAGAGGCGGCGCATGGGCAGCAACAGGCCGTGCAGGGTGATGTGGTCGGACACATCCGGATGGCCGATGGCGCCCAAAAGAATCGCGTCGTGCCGGCGAAGTATGTCCCAGCCGTCGGGCGGCATCATTTGACCGGTCTTTTGATAATGACTGGAACTCCACGGCAGCCGATTCCATTCAAGGACGGCTTGGTCGTGGCGGCGTGCGGCGTCGGCGACGCGGATGGCTTGATCGATCACTTCCGGCCCGATGCCATCACCACCGATTACCGCAATGCGGAAAGCTGCCATTGTCTGATCCCTCGAAGTACGTTATGACCATCACCCGCTTACGGCTTCGTCCGCGACGGCGGGTTGCGACAATCTAGCCGGAGCGGCAAGCGAGTCAAGTGGCGGGAGAATTCCACGATGCAGAAAAGGAGAGGAGGAGAAGAGGAGAAAAGGAGAAAGAACGTCCAGCTTCCGTCTCCTTTTCTCTTGTTCTCCTTTTCTCCTCTTCTCCTCCTCTGCGCAGCGGTCGGCTGCGAGAGCGGCTTCGGCAACAAGCAACTAGGCGATCCGCTTTTGGGCATTCCTTCCTCACCCAAGCCCCTGACGACACCGAGCGCGCCGAGCAATGCGGCGGTGGCTCAGGCGACATCCGGCCCGCTGCCGCCGCTGCCGTCCACGTACGCGGCACCGGGAACGGCGCCGGTGGCAGGCGGCGAGACGGCGACTCCTGAAAATCCGCGTGCCCTGCGCATGGCGGCAGATACGGTTGCCCCCGTGCCTGCGCCGACTCCTGGGGCCGCCCGCGGCGCGGCTCCGGCCGTTACGGTTGGCAATCCGGAGGTGGCGCCCGCGGCCGCCACTGCGAATTTCACCAGAACTCCAACTCCTCCCGTCAGCGGGTCAGCGGCCAATCTCCGAACCTATGAAGACGCTCAGCAATTCCTCCAACAGCGACACGTGAGCTGGCAGCGCCTGGACATGGAGGATGGACAATGGAAGTTTGAGTGCGGAGTGCCCAATCCCAGCAATCCTCGTCTGAACCGCCATTATGCGACCAGCAAAGCATTTCCGGACCCACTTTCGGCGATTCGTGAGGTTATCGTTCAGATCGAAAAGAATGGGACTTGACCAACAGCGCTCAGGGAACCGCACCGTTGTCGGCCGTCCGGGTGCTGGGCTGCTTTGGCCCTCTGCCCAAGCGCGAGCGTAGACCACGCACCAAGAGAAAAGCACGGACTAACGCTGCCAGAAGAAGCAGACCCAACACAATCGAAGTGAACCCTGCCAGGTGCCAACCGATCAAGCCCAGGATGGCAATCTGTTCCGGCCAGAACAGTCGAACGAGTGTCCGCCAAAACGGCAAGCTCGATAGGAGCCACACGGTTGCCAGTAAGCCGAGCCATTGTCCGGAGGCGAGGAGAGCTTGGCGTCTCTGTTGCTTTTGATCCGAGGTTAACTGGAGCGTTGGCGGTTCGGCACCCGGAAGTGCCTGCCCCGATAAGGGAATGCCACCCACCGCCTCAAAATCCGCAATCCGTGATCCAAAGTCCCAAGTAGGCACCTGGGTGTCAGCCTTCGGATTGCGGACTGCCGATTGCAATAAGCGATTCTTGGCTTGAAGGCTCTGCAACCAGTCGGTCAAACTCTGTCCTTGCGGCCCAGGCGCGGCGGCAATACCGGCGTCCAATTCGAGCGCAGACCGGGCATGACGACAGCACAGGCCGAAGCGCTGCTGGGCGGCGATAAGGGCTGCCGACCCCGCGCTCTCGCGTCGTTCTTTCGATAGATCTTGGATGATGCGAAGTTGGGCGTCGGCGCGCCAAAGCGCCAGCTGGGCTTCACGTGCCGCACCTAGCCAGCCCGAAGCGCCGGCAAGGGGTGCCTGCCAGCCGGGTGGAACCATGATCGTCCACAAGACTGGTCCTTTAATCGCACCCAGCAACTGCGGTGAAGTCAAGTTGGGATGATCCAGCGGTTCGGGCGGATCGTACATCCAGCGTACATGGATGCAGCGTACACCGGGTTGGCCCGGCATGTGGAGCCACACCCTCTTGTTGAAACGAGAGATCTGAAATCCGAAATCCGAAGCTCCATTATCGGATTGGGGTTTTGGATTTCGGATTTCGGATTTCGGTGTTGCCTCAACGCCATCCATTGAGGCGGCAAGAACGCGAGCCGGCGCGGCAAGATCGAGGGCGAGGTTGGCATGCGCCTCGTGGCCCAGCCAGAAGCGCGCCTCGTGCAACCAGCGCCGACCATCGTCCACTACTGCCCACTGTTCCAGCAGATAGACGCGTGCGGCAGCTGGTTGCATCAGGCGCGTCTGCGGCAGCAAACGCACTTGCCACTCGGAACCACTCACGCGCCAAACTTCTTTTGCTCGGTTCAGTAAACTCGAAATTGCGGGATCGGACTGAGGAGCTTGTTTTTCCGTTCGCAGCGGTTGGAGAGAACCTGTCGCCTTACCGATCAAGTCGTCTCCAGCCACGCCCACAAAATACTCCGCGCGCTCGACTCCCTGCACGAGAACTTCCGGCATCGGCACGCCCCCAGCCGCCTTCTCAAGCGGCATACTTCCCCGCAGCGTCACCTGGTAATTTCCGCGGACACCTGTTTGCAGAGGTAGGTGCCAAGATCGCTCTCCCATGAGCCGTCGCGGCTCCTGCAGGAGAGCCACGCGATCGGCTCGTACCTCGACCTTCTCTTCGTCCCAGTTGCGCAGACGCAGCCGGATTCGCCGCAACTCGCCGTGCGTCACCGTGTAATCCACGGTTGTTGTGAAGCGCAGCTCGCGGTCGGCTACTTCGGCGAAGGTCAACACACGCGCGTTCGCATTGGCAATGGCTTGCACCTGGCAATCCAGTTGATAAGCCGAATCCCACGTCTGGTAATCCCAAAACTCTTCTTTGGTTCGGACATCGGATTTCGGAGTTCGGATTTCGGACTTCGTTGGTTGAAGGTTTTGCGTCTTCACCGCTGCCAGGACAAGATCACCGGAAGGCTCCAGGCGGAGTCGCGTATGTACCCGGTTGGGGCGGAGTAGGCGCGGGCCGTTCAGCTCCAAGTGCGAGCGGCCATCGCGGAGCGAGAGGGGCAGCCAACCACTCAAATGAATCCGCGTCTTGGTCGTCGTGCGATTGAGCCACACCAGGAGATGGGAACCGATCTGCTTCCATGTCCGTACGTCCTCGCCGGTTGCCGCGGCGAGAACGCCGCTTGCCGGCAGCTCCCACTCGATGGCGGCGAGATCCTTGCTGGGTGCCGTGATCTCAGCGGTCGCCTCAAACTCGGCCTGCTGCGAATCGATCCGAACCTTAATATCAACGTCGCCCTGAAGTACGGGCGGCGTGTGTTCCAAGCGTAAGAACAGAAGAGGCGTCGCATTCGGAGCGATCCGGTAAGCAACGCCGTGGAAGTTTGTCTCCAGGCTCGGCCCTCCCAGCCAATCCTGCGCGAACTCTTTGTTGTCGATGCGCGTGAGGTTCTGCGAGGTTTCACGTTGAGCGTTCAAGCCGGCTTGGGTGCGATAGGCCAAGTAATGCGGCCCGTCCGCACCGATGCCCTGCGGTGAAGGCAAGGGCAAGGCTGCCGGTGAGGTCAGCGGAGCACGCGGCAACAGATCCAATGTCACCTGAAAAGCGCCGCTAACGGGGTAGGGAAGCTCCAGATGAAGCACTCGCTTCTCCCCGGCGCGCCTGACATACCAATCGCGCAGCTGAAAACGTGACGTCCATGTAGGTCGCGAACTTGAAACCGCTCGTTGAGCATGGGCCGCGCTGACCTCCAACTCTGGGGGCAGATCGACTTGCAGGGTCTTCATTGCTCCTTGCTCAACACGGTAGCGCAGATAGGCAGTTAGGTGGTTGACTTCGAGACCGAGATCCCACACATAAGCGGCCTGGTAACTCGCTTGCGTTGGACGACCGGGCTGATGCCAGTGTAAATGCACCGGCAGCGGCAGCGCACCGAGGTCGGCCTCCAAACGCTGCTCTCCGTTGCTCGTCGTCCACTGAGCACCGTTCTTGACCAAGACCTGCGGCTCGACCGTGCCTGCCGGAATGCGCCAGGACAAGCGACTGCGCACCAGTGAAGGGGCGGTGAAGAGCACATTGCGGTCTTCGACGGTGCCAAGGACCGGGACACGGAAACGCATTTCGATCTTGTGTCGGCCGCGTCCGCGAACGGTGAGCGCGTAACCCCCTTGTGGCGCGGCCAGAGGAGCAGCTCGCGCGCCGTCGAGCAAGACCTCGCCGATCAACTGGACGCCGGACAGCGGAACAAGCAGCGTAGACTGCTCATCGCTCAGGCTGTGCGCGCAAAAGACGGCCAGGAATTCGGCCTGTTTTCCCTCTCCTACAAGCTGACCTTCGTAAGCGGCGTCCAGGAGCACCGACTGCGGTCCCCCGGCTGCCAACGGAGCGGGCTGAACCATCGTCTTGAGATGCTCCAGGAAATCCGCGGGTACCAGCACCGTCCGCTTCTTGGGCGCATCGGCCGATGCGGGAACCAAATAAACAGTAGGAGGCGCTGGAGCGGCGGCGCGGCTGTTCCAGCTGAGTCCCCCCAGAACCAGCATCCCAACGGCCGACGCGATGGATGCTGCGTTTTGCGGCTGGTGTGCAGTCGGTTGCGGAGTCACCGGCTTACGGAAAACAGCGACGAAGTAAATCAGGATGGCAACGATTCCGCTCGCCATCAATGGCCACCAGGCCAAATCGGATAGGGCCGCCGGTAGCCAGAGAACACCCAAGCCGGACAAGGCCACGGCCAGCAGCACAAGCCTCAGATGGCGACGGAGGGAGCGCCGCCGAGGCAAACTCAACAGGAAAGCCAACAGCAGACCCAGTGCTAACCCGAGAGCCGTCACTCCATCACGGCGCACCACAATGAGTTGATCGTCAGCCAAGCCTGCGACAGGCTCCCACTCGCTCCCATCGCCGCCTTCGACCTTGAATTCCAGCCGCTGAGGCCAAACCTCAGGCGAGGAAACGCCGCTTTCGGGGTAAAGCCAACTCAGCGCGGAGCGAAAGCGGCCAGAAGCATCTTGTCCGAGCTGTGCTGCCTCGGCGACTGCATTCTCTACATTCTCGGACAATGGTTCCCGCAAGGCCGCGCCGCGGTCAACCTTTGTCGTCAGCAGAATCGCCGAACGCGCTGCTATGGCGGTCAATCCGTCCTCGACCCACGGTGCGGCGCTGATCGAAGGCAACCGCTTGATGGTCAAACGCGTCTCTGGTCCTACTCTGGCCTCGCGCAAGGCCCATTCGTCAATAATAAGGTTATAGCGATCCTTTATGTAATCAAATGCAATCTCGCTCACTATTTCGCGCAGAGTCACTCTCTGATCGGCGTGTCGATTATAGAGCTTCAGGAAAGTCTGCTGAAGCGCCTCGTGCGTCCCTGCTTGCGGATCTTCCACGAGCGGATCGAAACGATCTAAGGAGCCGGGGAAACGGAATAAATCGAGGGCGCGACGCGGCAGTGCCGGCAGCGCAACCGCTCGGGTTGTGCCCGGTTGCTGTTGATAACGATCTTGGTGCAGCGGTGTCAGTTTAGGGGATAGGCGCCAGATGCGGCGAAAAGAGACGGGAGCGATCGGCAATTGGGGGGCGGGAGCCTCCAACGCTTGCCAGAGTCGCGCTCGGGATACATTAGCGGTATAAATGACCTCAAAAAAGTGGAATTGGTTGCCAGAGGAGGACTGCGCGGAGTTCGGCATCGGCAAGTCCAACTCGACGGCAGCGTTTTTTCCCTTGTTCGTTGCGGTTTCTGTGCTTGGAATGAGTTGCGGTAGCCATCGGCCATCAATTTGAACGGCCAAAGGGTGTGAACCGAGAGGTAGACGCAGCGGAAGCGTTCGTTCACCCCAATTAGCGACCTGAAATGAGAAATGATGCCGTAGCGCATCGTCTTCCCCGACGTACGTGGTAAGGTGGGCCCTCTCGATGGTGGCTGCACTCGTGTGAGCGGGTGCCCGTGCTTCTCCGGAAAGCGTGAGGCTGACTTCGCCGGGACCATAGCGTAACGTCCGCCAAGGGGTGACGCCTTTCTCGGCGGTGCTAGTAGACTCATGCAGTCCGACGCTGTACAGTAGTGCGAGTCCGGCATCTGCTAAGTGCAACACGACCTCGCCTTCCATGCGCTCCGAACCGAGAACGACCGGCAACGGCACGTCCCAACGATTGTTGTGCGGCAGCAAGCGGTGCCGCGCACGCAGACGAAGCGGCTCACGCAAACGCAAGGGCCGAGCCAACGTCAGCCGCCAGTGTTCACTGGTCGGACGTGCTGCCACCGCGGCGGCGGCTTGCAACGGATCGGAGGCTGCCAGCAAGTGCAAGGCCCAAGACGTTTCCTTGTCGTACACGCGCTCCATACGGCGGACGCGGTTGTTCGTCGCTTCCTCGCCTCGCGCCGCTTCGGTGCCCCACTGCCACGCGTCGCCGTCGCCGGCCGACAACGACAGCTCAATCGTTTTGGGACTGCCCGCTTCCGCCTCCAGCAGCAGATGCGATTCAATGACGGCTTCCCCGCCGGCGGCCAGCACTTCATTTTCGCATTTGGCTCGCAAGCGCGGCGGACGTGGGCGAATTTGTATTTCCCCCGTCAGAGGCTGGCTCCGATAACGATAGTAATACCCGGGTAATTGTTGACCCCACGGCCCCTCGCTCTCCGGTTCGCTACGCTCCGCCGAGGTCTGGACGTGGAAATAGAACAGCTGCTCATCGCAACTCAGGGCCAGTGCGCCTTCGCGGAAGCGAGCCCCCAAAGGCACGGCGTCCGGAAAACCAAGTCGTTGCTCTGTTAAGTGACCAGCCCCAGTTGGCCGCAATTGTACCGTTAAGGCAGGAGGCCGTATCCCTCCTCCGGCGGAGGGGGCGAAAAGCGAGCGCCCCGGTGTCGTCTCGCCCGTACGATCCGTCCCACTGCTTGGCTGCGACCCAAGCGCGTTTGCAAGATCGACGAACAGCGTCGCTTTGCCCTCGGCCTTGCGAACATGCCAGTCGCGCAGCCAGTAGGAAGGGGCCATCTCGACTTTCTCGACTTCCCATCCGGCGGGCAAAAGTACCGGCAACTGAAAGAGCTGCCCCTGGCTCACATCCCAGCCGATCTGCACCGTCAGGCTCATACCGCTGGCGTTGCAGCGCCACCAGGTCAATTGCTGAATGGAAAATTCGACTCCGTGTGCTTTTAGTTGGGCCGTCGGGCGACGCGGCGGACCCA
>Ga0070739_10001230_pt1 | contig 39873 bp, 36 predicted proteins | sample Coa_R1_7_FD_66445 | JGI IMG/M metagenome (GOLD analysis project Ga0070739, IMG submission 66445) | Surface soil microbial communities from Centralia Pennsylvania, which are recovering from an underground coalmine fire - Coalmine... | ecosystem: Environmental > Terrestrial > Soil > Unclassified ...
CGCCGCCGCGGACACAACGAGGGCGACGACCCGTCGATGACCAACCCGGCGATGTACGACGCCATCGAGACGAAGCGCGGCGTCCGCAAGAGCTACACCGAAGCGCTGATCGGCCGCGGCGACATCTCGATGAAGGAAGCCGAGGATGCACTGCGCGATTACCAGGGCCAACTGGAGCGGGTGTTCAACGAAGTCCGCGAGCTGGAAAAGCATCCCGTGCAGCCCAGCGAGTCGGTGGAATCCGACCAGATGATTCCCGCCGGGCTGTTCACCGGCATCGACAAGTCGCTGCTCGCCCGGATCGGCGATGCGCACCTTGCGCTGCCCGACGGGTTCAGCGTGCACCCGCGGGTCAAACCGGTGCTGGAGAAGCGTCGAGAAATGGCCTACGAGGGCAAGATCGACTGGGCGTTCGCCGAGTTGCTGGCGCTGGGATCAATGGTGGCCGAGGGCAAGCTGGTGCGGCTCTCGGGGCAAGACACCCGCCGCGGCACGTTCTCCCAACGGCACTCGGTGATCATCGACCGCAACACCGGTACCGAGTTCACCCCGCTGCAACTGCTGACCACCAACGGCGACGGCACACCGACCGGCGGCAAATTCCTGGTCTACGACTCGCCGCTGTCCGAATTCGCCGCGGTGGGTTTCGAATACGGCTACACGGTGGGCAACCCGGACGCATTTGTCATGTGGGAGGCGCAGTTCGGCGACTTCGTCAACGGCGCGCAATCGATCATCGACGAGTTCATCAGTTCTGGGGAGGCCAAGTGGGGGCAGTTGTCCAACGTGGTGCTGTTGCTGCCGCACGGCCACGAAGGGCAAGGGCCCGACCACACCTCGGGCCGCATCGAACGGTTCCTGCAGCTGTGGGCGGAGGGGTCGATGACGATCGCGATGCCGTCGACGCCGTCGAACTACTTCCACTTGCTGCGCCGGCACGCTCTCGACGGTATTCAGCGGCCGCTGATCGTGTTCACTCCCAAGTCGATGCTGCGGAACAAAGCCGCGGTGAGCGAGATCAAGGACTTCACCGAGATCAAGTTCCGCTCGGTGCTGGAGGAACCCACCTACGAGGACGGCATCGGCGACCGGGGCAAAGTCCGTCGCGTCCTGTTGACCAGCGGCAAGCTGTACTACGAGTTGGCCGCGCGGAAGGCGAAGGACAACCGCGACGACATCGCGATCGTGCGGATCGAGCAGCTGGCTCCGCTGCCGAGGCGGCGGCTTCGGGAAACGCTGGACCGCTACCCGTCGGTGGAGCAGTACTTCTGGGTCCAGGAAGAGCCGGCCAACCAGGGCGCATGGCCACGCTTCGGTCTCGAGTTGCCAGAGTTGTTGCCGGACAAGCTGACTGGGCTGAAGCGAATCTCGCGACGGGCGATGTCGGCCCCGTCGTCGGGCTCGTCGAAGGTGCACGCCGTCGAACAGCAGGAGATCATCGACCTGGCGTTCAGCTGAGGGGTTCTGCGGCCAGCGCTGGCCTGGCCGCGAGCGGGCGTGTTTGTACACGACACGCCGCGGTCGGTCGGCATTTTGTGCCCGCTCGCGGTAGCGGTGTTGCATCGCGCAGGGTCTGCGTACGGCGGACCGCTGGTACCGGCTAGCCTCGACGGAAGCTAACGAATAGGAGCGTTTCCATGGAGGGGTTTGCCGGGAAGGTCGCCGTGGTTACCGGCGCCGGATCGGGCATCGGCCAAGCGCTGGCCATCGAGCTGGCCCGTTCTGGTGCCAAGGTGGCAATCAGCGACGTCGACACCGAGGGACTGGCTCGCACCGAGGAACGGCTGAAGGCCATCGGTGCGCAGGTGAAAGCGGACCGGCTCGACGTCACCGAGCGCGAGGCGTTCCTAGCCTACGCCGACCAGGTCAACGAGCACTTCGGCAAGGTGAACCAGATCTACAACAATGCCGGCATCGCCTTCAGCGGCGATGTGGAAGTCAGCCAGTTCAAAGACATCGAGCGGGTGATGGACGTCGACTTCTGGGGCGTCGTCCACGGGACCAAGGCATTTCTGCCGTATCTGATCGCCTCCGGTGACGGCCATGTCATCAACATCTCCAGCGTCTTCGGCTTGTTCTCGGTACCCGGGCAGGCTGCCTACAACTCGGCCAAGTTCGCGGTGCGCGGCTTCACCGAGGCACTGCGGCAGGAAATGGTGCTGGCCGGTCACCCGGTGAAAGTGACGACGGTGCATCCGGGCGGCATCAAGACCGCGATTGCCCGCAATGCCGGCGCCGCGGAGGGACTCGACAGGGAGAAACTGGCCGAGGTGTTCGACAAGCGGCTCGCGAGTACGAGCCCGCAGCGCGCTGCCCGGATCATCCTGGAAGCGGTGCGCAAGAACAAGGCGCGCGTGCTGGTCGGCCCCGACGCCAAGGTGCTCGACGCGCTGGTGCGTTTGACGGGTTCGGGATATCAACGGCTGTTCACCCCGGTTCTCAGCCGCATCCTGCCGCACTGACTCGGGCCGATGGCCCGCTAAGAACGCCCCAACGGGTGATCGGCCAGCCACCCGTCGGCCAGCGCTTGGGGGTTGGCGCCCTTGGCGACTTGCCGGCGCATGTCGACCAGCGCGGCGGTGTCGAGCACTCCGGCCACCTCGTTGATGGCGAGTACTTGCCGGGCGGCCAGCTCGTTGCGGCGATACAGCGGCACCACGTTCTCGGCCTGCACCAGCGGCGGTTTGCCGTCGGCCAGCATGACGAGATCGGCGGGCACATCAGGAGCGGCGGTGCTGCTCCACGCCAGGGTAACCTGGCCGGATCGCAACGCAGCGAACATGCTTGTGGCGTCGCGGAATTCCCGCGGTGCAGGTAGCCGGCACCGGCTGATCTTCGATGGTGTCGCGACACCGGCCAGCGAACCGACGACGAGTCCGCCGCAGTGCCGCGGCAGCTCGCTCAGGTCGTTGCCGCCCCAGACCTTCGCCGTGGATTGCGTGACCACCAACGCTGGTTTGTCCTCGGCGGCGGTGGCGTAGTCGCCGGCGGCGATGCCCTCAGGCAGCGCGCCGAGTAGCGCGCGGTAGACCTGAGCATCGGAGCGCACGGTGGCGCCGGGCTGAAACCTTTGCAGCAAGCGACCGGTGAAACCGGGCACCACGTCGGCCGCCCCTGAGTCCAGCTTGCTCAGCGGATCGGCTGCCGACTCGACGCGCGCCGGGAAACCGTAGGAACGCAGCGCCCCGGCGTAGATATCGGCCAGCAGCACCGATTCGGAGTCGGGAGCCGACGCGACTACCAGCTCGCGCACCGAGTCGCGGCCATGGGAACCATGACCGCAGCCCGCCAACGCCAGCACCGCGGCGATCGCAAGCGCGGCGAAGCCGGGCGCAGCGGGTCGCCGCGCGAAAAACCGGCCGATCGCAAGCGCGGCGAAGCCGGGCGCAGCGGGTCGCCGCGCGAAAAACCGGCCGATCGCAAGCGCGGCGAAGCCGGGCGCAGCAGGTCGCCGCGCGAAAAACCGGCCGCCAGTCACCCCGGGGTATCTGAAGCGGCCGCCACCGCGGCGGCGACCGTCGTCGCGACTCGCGGATCCAGCGGGCTCGGGACAATTCGATCCGGCGCCAGGTCGTCGCCGACCACGGAGAAGATCGCCTCGGCAGCGGCCACCATCATCTTCTCGGTGATCCTGCTGGCCCCCGCGTCGAGTGCGCCGCGGAACACGCCGGGGAAGGCCAGTACGTTGTTGATCTGGTTCGGGAAGTCGCTGCGGCCGGTGGCCACCACGGCCGCGTACTTGGCCGCCACATCCGGGTGGATTTCCGGGTCGGGGTTCGATAGCGCGAACACGATCGCATCGGGCGCCATGGTGGCGATCAGATCCTCGGGCACCACCCCCGCCGACACCCCGAGAAATACATCGGCGTCTTCGAGGGCTTCCACCATGCCGCCGGTGCGGCCCTTCGGATTGGTGCGCTGCGCGAGTTCGGCCTTGACGCTGTTCATGTCGTCGCGGCTGGGATGCAGGATTCCGCTCGAGTCGAGCACTGTAATATCGGAAACACCGTTCGCGAGAAGGAGATTCGCGCACGCGACACCTGCCGCCCCGGCGCCGGAGATCGTCACGCGCAGCGCCGTCATGTCGCGGTCAAGCAGCTTGCTGGCCCCCATCAGCGCCGCCAGCACGACGATCGCAGTGCCGTGCTGGTCGTCGTGCATGACCGGGCAGTCCAGCGCTTCGATGACGCGGCGTTCGATCTCGAGGCAGCGCGGCGCGGAGATGTCCTCGAGACTGACCGCGCCGAAGCTCGGCCGCAGCCGAACCAGCGTTTCGACGATCTCCTCGGGGTTTTTGGTGTCCACCACGATCGGGATCGAGTCCAAGCCGCCGAATGCCTTGAACAGCGCGCTCTTGCCCTCCATCACCGGCAGCGCCGCCGCGGGGCCGATGTCACCGAGGCCGAGCACCGCGCTGCCGTCGCTGACGACCGCCACCAGCCGGTGCGCCCAGGTATAGCGGGCTGCCAGGGTGTGGTCGGCGGCGACCGCGCGGCTGACCTGAGCAACACCCGGGGTATAGGCGATCGACAGGGCGCGCTGGGTATCCAGCGGCGCCTTCAGCTCCACGGAAAGCTTGCCCGCTATGTGGGCCTCGAAGATCTCCTCGTTCCCGATGAGGATCTGGGGGCGCCGGTCAGGAGCGGTTTTTACCGTGTGCGGCGCGATCTCGGGCACGGTTTCCCAGGGTACTGGCGTCAGATCAAGCCGAGCTCGGTGACGGCATTGCGCTCGTCGGCGAGTTCAGCGGTCGACTTGTCGATCCGGCCGCGGGAGAACTCGTCGATCTCCAAGCCCTGCACGATGGTCCAGTTGCCGTCTTTGGTGGTCACCGGGAACGAGGAGACGAGGCCCTCCGGAACGTCGTATGAGCCGTCGGAGACCACGGCCATCGATACCCAGTCGCCGTCGGGGGTGCCGCGCAGCCAGTCGCGGGCAGCGTCGATGGTCGCCGACGCCGCGGAGGCGGCCGAAGAGGCGCCGCGGGCGTCGATGATCGCCGCGCCGCGTTTGGCCACGGTCGGAATGAAGTCGTTCTCGATCCAGGCCTGGTCGTTGACGACCTCGGCAGCGTTCTTGCCGCCGATCTCGGCGTGGAAGACGTCGGGATACTGGGTCGTCGAATGGTTGCCCCAGATGGTCATCTTCTTGATGTCGGTGACGGCGACGCCGGTCTTCTTGGCCAGCTGCGCGATCGCCCGGTTGTGGTCGAGCCGGGTCAGCGCCGAGAACCGCTCCCGCGGGATATCGCGCGCGTTGTTCATCGCGATCAGCGCATTGGTGTTGGCGGGGTTGCCGGTCACCCCGATGCGGATGTCGTCGGCGGCGACGTCGTTGAGGGCTTTGCCCTGCGCGGTGAAGATGGCGCCGTTGGCCTCCAGCAAGTCGGCTCGTTCCATACCCTTGGTGCGCGGCCGGGCGCCGACGAGCAGGGCCAGGTTCGCGCCGTCGAAGATCTTGGTCGGGTCGGCGCCGATCTCCACGCCGGCCAGCAGCGGGAACGCGCAGTCCTCGAGCTCCATCACTACGCCCTCGAGCGCCTTCAAGGCGGGCTCGATCTCCAGCAGACGCAGCTCGATCGGGCGGTCCGAGCCGAGCAGCGCGCCGCTGGCCAAGCGGAACAACAGGCTGTAACCGATCTGGCCGGCCGCGCCGGTGACGGCCACCTTGAGGGGAGTTGTGCTCACGTCAGGTGCTCCTTGGGCAGTTTTGCGTCGCGTCGAAACTAGCGCACCGGCGCGGACCTGAATTCTCGGGTCCGAACTCCTACGGCTTTGCGTTGCCGATGCAGCTGGCGGTCATTCGAAGCGGCGGCTGATGGCCGCTGCCGTGTCAGCGCGCGTACCATAGACCGGCGCCGATCAGACCTGCGCTGCGACGGGAGATTGACCCGATGCCATCGTTTCGCGCCTCACTTCGGCCGGTGGCTCGCACCACATTCGCCGAGCCGGACAGCCGGTCCAGTTCGGCTCCGGTTAAGCAAGCCATGGTCGACTGCGGCGTGTACGTCGACGGCGTACGGCTACCCGGGACGCATACCCACGCCGATGCGCTGGCCAAGGCGCGTGAGCTCGAGCAGGCCGGCCAAGAAGCGTTTGTCTGGATCGGCCTGCACGAGCCCGACGACAGCCAGATGCGCGACGTGGCGGAGGTTTTCGGACTGCACCCGCTGGCCGCCGAAGACGCCGTGGTCGCACACCAGCGACCCAAGCTCGAGCGCTACGACGAAACCCTGTTCCTGGTGCTGAAAACCGTCAACTACGTCCCTCACGACTCAGTGGTCCTGGCCCGCGAGATCGTCGAGTCCGGCGAGATCATGATCTTCGTCGGCAAGGATTTCGTGGTCACCGTCCGCCACGGCGAACACGGCGGCCTTTCTCAGGTGCGCAAGCAAATGGAGGCTGACCCTGAACAGCTGCGCCTCGGCCCCTACGCGGTGATGCATGCCATTGCCGACTACGTGGTCGACCACTACCTGGAGGTGGCCAACTTCATCGAGACCGACATCGACAACCTCGAGGAAGTCGCATTTACGCCCGGGCACCAGATCGACGTCGAACCCATCTATCTGCTCAAGCGGGAAGTCGTCGAGCTGCGCCGGTGCGTCGGCCCGCTGTCGGTCCCGTTCCAGCGGATGCAGTCCGAGCACAAGGATCTGATCTCCAAAGAAGTGCGGCGCTATCTTCGCGACGTCGCCGACCACCAGACGCAGGCCGCCGACCAGATCACCAGCTACGACGAAATGCTCACCTCACTGGTGCAAGCCGCGCTTGCCCAGGTGGGCATGCAGCAGAACATCGACATGCGCAAGATCTCGGCCTGGGCGGCAATCTTGGGTGTTCCCACCATGATCGCCGGCATCTACGGCATGAACTTCAAGTACATGCCCATATTGCACTGGTATTGGGGCTACCCGGTCGTGATGACCGTGATGATCGGCGCATGCGTGCTGCTGTACCGCAACTTCCGGCACCGCGACTGGCTCTGACTCCCCTGAGTCACTCAGGTGGCGGAATGGTCAGATTGACGCCGGAGTCGGCGTCGAAGACCACAAGTTTCAAAGTGTCGCAAGCTAATTCGAGAGACTGCCCTTTGGCTGCCTTGGACTCGTGGGGGACGCGGGCGACGAACTGATTTTCCTGACCGTCCGATTCTTCGGCCAGCTCGGCAAGTTGAGCCGAATGCACGTCCCAGCCGGCGGTGGTGAAGTACACATATTTGTCAGCGCCCAGCGATTCGACCATGTCGACCTTTACCTCGAAGATCAGCGCCTGAAGGCGTTGGTAGGCGTCAATCAGCGCGGCATCGGCAAGATGCTCGGGCCGTATCCCGACAATGACGTTCTGCGGCTTGGGATGCTGAGCGATCACGTCAAGAACCGGCTGAGTCAGCGTCACCTCCCCGAACGGCAGAGTCAGCCCGGTAGGTGTGAGTGTGGCGGGAAAGAAGTTCATCGCCGGCGAGCCGATAAACCCGGCGACGAACAGGTTGACCGGCCGTTCGTAGAGCTCGTCGGGAGTGCCGATCTGCTGTGCCACGCCCCCGCGCATCACCACCACCCGGTCGCCGAGTGTCATCGCCTCGGTTTGGTCGTGGGTCACGTAGACGGTGGTGGTGCCCAGCCGCCGCTGCAACCGCGCGATCTCGCCGCGCATCTGCACCCGTAGCTTGGCGTCGAGGTTCGACAACGGCTCGTCCATCAGGAATGCCTTGGGGTGCCGCACAATAGCGCGGCCCATCGCGACGCGCTGGCGCTGCCCACCGGACAACTGCGAAGGCTTACGATCCAAAAAGTCAGTCAGGTCAAGGATTTTCGCGGTCTCCTCGACCTTCTCGGCGATCTCTGCCTTCTTCTTCTTCGCCAAGGTCAGCGGGAAGGCGATATTCTGCCGCACCGTCATATGGGGATAGAGCGCATATGACTGGAACACCATCGCGATGTCGCGGTCCTTGGGCGCCTTCTCGTTCACGCGTTTACCGTCGATGCGCAATTCTCCGGAGGAAATATCCTCCAGGCCTGCAATCATGTTCAGTGTCGTGGTCTTACCGCACCCCGAAGGCCCCACCAAGATGACAAACTCGCCGTCGGCGATGGTAATGCTCAATTCCTTCACGGCCGTCGCGCCGTCGGGGTAACTCTTGGTCACCCTGTCCAACACAATCTCGGCCATCGAGCTATCCCTTCACCGCACCTGAGGTCAACCCGGCAACAATCCTTCGTTGGAAGATTAAAACAAAAACGATAATCGGGATCGTGATCACCATCGCGCCGGCCGCGATGGAACCGGTTGGCTCTTCGAATTGGGAACTGCCGGGAAAGTTGACTATCGCCACCGGCGCGGTGATTGATGCTTTGGTGGCCGTCAACGACAACGCCAGCAGCAGGTCGTTCCAGGCGAAGATGAACACCAGGATGGCCGCGGTCACGATCCCCGGTGCGGCTAGCGGCGCGATCACCTTGCGGAAAGCCTGGGCGGGTGTGGCGCCGTCCATCTTCGCTGCCTTTTCCAGATCCCAGGGGATCTCCCGGAAAAACGCCGACAGCGTGTAGATGGCCAGCGGCAATGCGAACGTGATGTACGGGATGATCAACCCCGGCCAGGTGTTGAAGAGGCCCAATTTGCGTTCAATGTTGAAAATTGGCGTGACGAGCGATATTTGGGGAAACATCGCGATCAACAGGGCCGCGCCGATGAGTAGCCTTTTGCCGGGGAATGCCAGCCGCGCCACCGCGTAGGCCGCCATAGCGCCGATAACGACTGCGATCGCGGTGGTGATCAAACCGATTCCGATCGAGTTGATCAATGCGGAGGTGAAGAAATTGCCCCGGAAGATAGCGAGATAGTTCTCGAAGGTCACCGCTGACGGAAGCAGCTTGCCGTCCTTGACCGTTGACGTCGGCTTCAGCGACAGCGACAAGATCCACAGCACCGGCACCAGCGCGTAAAGCACCACCAGGGTGTCGATGACCGCCCAGCTGACTGCACGTCTGGCGCTGACCCGCTCAGCCATGGCTTCCTCTCATGCCCGCTCGCCGCCGTCCGCTCCCGGGGCCGAGGCGCCGAACACCTTGACGAAGAGGACCGCGATGATGGCCACGCAGCAGAAAATCAGCACCGATATCGCCGAGCCGAGACCGAGGTTGAAGCCCCTGAATAGGTTGTCGTAACCCAGGATTGACACCGATTCGGTGTTGTTGGAGCCGCCGGTGAGCACATAGATGTTGTCGAAGATGCGAAACGCGTCCAAGGTCCGGAACAGCAGCGCGACCAGGATCGCCGGTTTCATCAACGGCAAGATGACTTTGGTGAGCCGCCGCCATGCCCCCGCGCCGTCGACTTGGGCCGCCTTCAGTAGATCCTCGGGCACCAATGCCAGCCCGGCCAGGAGCAGCAGCGCCATGAACGGGGTGGTCTTCCACACCTCGGCGAGGATGACGATGCCGAGCGACGGAATCTGTTGGGTCAGCGGCGCACTGCCTTGCGGCAACAGGTTGGCCAGATACCCGGTGCCCGGTGTCCAGGCGTAGTACCAGCTGTAGGACGCTGCCACGGTGACGATGCCGTACGGAACCAGAACGGCAGTGCGTACCACGCCCTTGCCGAAGACGGTGCGATGCATCACCAGCGCCAACGCCAGGCCCACTACGAACTCGATCGCCACCGAAATCACCGTGATCGCGAGCGTCACCACGAACGCGGTCCACCACAGCCGGTCGGTCAGCACGGTTTGGTAGTTGGCCAGGCCGATGAACCGGGTGGACGCAGGGGTAGCGAAGTTATAGCGCTGCAAGCTCAACCAGACGGCGTAGCCGACCGGATACGCCGTTACCGCCAGCATCAAGATCACCGCGGGAGCGATGAGAAGGAACGCCAGCCGCCGTTCGGATTTGCGGGATTCGGTCGGGGCGGTACCGGGTGCTGCAGCCGAGCGTTCGGCGACGGCTGCCGTCATGGGATCAGCCCCTTGCCGTCGATGGCCTTTTGCACCTGCGCGGTCAGCGCATCGGCCGTGCGTTCCGGGTCGATGGCGGTGATGGGAGCCAGCGTCGAAGAGATCCGCGTCGAGACCGCCTGATACAGCGGGGTGGCGGGCCGAACTGCCGCGCTGGTGAGTTGCTGGCGGATGATGTCGTACTGCGGGTACTTCGCCTGGAACTGCGGGTCGGAATACAGCGAGGTGCGCACCGCCGGAAGACCGCCCCGGATCGACAGATACTTCTGGTTCTGCAGGCTGCGCAGGCAGCGAACGGCTTCGAATGCCTCCGCCTTGTGGCGGGTCGTCTTGGCCACCGCCAGGTTGAGCCCGCCGATCGTGACCTTGGCCGGCTGACCGGGCTGCACGCCCGGATACGGCGCGAACCCGAACACCTTTTTGCTGGTGTCGTACGCGGCCCGGTATTGCTGATCGGTGGGCGTGAACATGCCGATGCCGTTGATGCTTCCGGCTAAATCGGGGTTTTGGTTGAGCGGCAGGAACGACACCCCGCCCTTCACGGCGTTCTCCAGCATCGACGGCAGCACGAACGGCCAGTTGACTTCCAAAGCGGCCCTGCCGGCTTCGAGCGCCAGCCGCGCGGTGCTCTCGTCGGTCTGCGTGATCGACGGGTCGGCGCCGGGCGCGGTCGCCACCGCTTTCATGATCTGCAGCGCCTTGACGGTTGCGGCCCGGTGCGCTGGCGTGTCGGTCAGCGTGACGGTCTTGCCGTCGTCGGAGAGCACCTGACCGCCGGCGCTGGTCAGCAAGGTGTTGAACCAGACCACGAGTCCCTCATACTGCTTGGCCTGCACGGCGATCCAGCTGGGCTTGCCCTCCGCGTGCAGCCGAGCCGCCTCGGCCACCATGCCGTCCCACGTCGTCGGTGGCTGGTTCATCAAATCGGCTCGGTACCAAAGCAATTGTGTGTTCGTGGCGATCGGTGCCGCGTAGGGCTTGTGCTGCCATCGAGCTGTGGCGAGCGGACCGGGCAACGTGTCGGCGGTCGCGTCGGATTCGGCGAGTTTGGCCGGGTCGTCGGAGAGCGGTAGCGCCCAGCCCGCCTCGGCGAATTCCGCGGTCCACACCACGTCGAGGCCCATCACATCGAGCGTGCGGTCGTTGCCGGTGATCCTGCGGGCCAATTGCAGCCGCTGGTCGTCGGCCGATCTGGGCAAACTGATCTGCTGGATGGAGTAGCGCCCTCCGACCTGGTCGGTGCAGCGTTTGGCGATCGCGGTGTAGGTGCCGCTGTCGTCGGCCGGCGTGTAGAGGCTGATCACCAGTCCGCCGCTGCCCCGCCCACAGGCCAACAGCAGCGACGCCGTGGTCAGTGCCGCCGACGCCACGGCGCACAGCCGCCGTGCGCGTACGCGACGACTTGCCACCAAACCCGCCTCTCTTCGTCGGGGATTATCCCGCTATCCCGCGCCAGAACCGTAGAGCCAGCTACGCGCGATTTGCAACACTTGCGGCGGGCTCGGCGCGACGGCAACAGGCAGGTTAGGCGTCAGATCGCCAGGCGTGCCAGCAAATCTCGCGCCCGTTCGGCGTTTTGCGGATCGCACAGCACGTCGTAACGGCCCGCCACCAATTGCATTGTCGAGCTGAAATCCCTTGTGCCGCGGGCCATGGCGTAAGGAACAGCGGAAGTGATCAACCCGAAGAAGACACCGGCGACCAAACCGGTGCCCAACGCAGCCCACGGGTTGGGGCTGAAGAAGCCAAGGACCAGGCCAATGAACAGGCCCAGCCATGCGCCGGTGAGCATGCCGCCGCCGAGCACTTTGGGCCAGGTCAGCCGGCCGGTCACGCGTTCGACTTGCATCAGGTCGACCCCGACGATGGTCACCTGCTCGACCGGGAATTCCTGCTCGGACAGGTAGTCCACGGCTCGCTGCGCCTCGGCATACGTGGGATAGGACCCGACCGGCCAGCCTTTCGGCGGGGTCGGCAGGGCAGGCACGCCACGCCGACTGGCGGCGGGGCTGCCGGATGTCGCGCCGGGAACCTGTCCGGGCTGGAAGGGGCTGGTCATCGATCCTCATTCTCCTCTGCGCGGGCCGTCATGTTCGCCGCGTCGTTATCTTGCCCAACGTGCCAAATCCGCCGTTGGTGCCCACGGTTATGACCGCACATGCCACCAGTTCATAGGCTAGGTTGAGACGCATGACAACTCCCGGCGGCGGTTCCGGCGAGAACGCGCACGACGACGCCAACAGGCCGCACTCGGCCGGGCACACACCGTCTGATCGGGGTGCTTCCGGCGAGCCGGCGTACTCGGGATACGAGCCACCACCGTCCGGGTTCGAGCCGGGATCGACGCCGTCGGGGTATCCACCGCCGGCTTATCCGCCGCCCGGGTACCCGCAGGCCGGTTATCCCCCGGCGGGCGGTCATCCTCCGGCGGGCGGTCCGCCCCCTGGATATCAGGACGCCTCCGGCTACGGCGGCCCGTCGTACCCGCCGGTGCCGCCGGAATACGGCTCTTCGGCAGGCGGCTACGGCCAGCCGTATCCGGGTGGCTACCCGGGGCCGGAATACCCGGGCGGCTACGGAGCGCCATCGCAGTCGGGGACCAACACGCTGGCGATCGCCTCGCTAGTTTCGTCGTTCATCGGGTTGCTGTGCGGGATCGGTTCCATCGTCGGCATCGTGTTGGGCGCGGTGGCACTCAACCAGATCAAGCAGACCCGCCAGGAGGGCTACGGCCTGGCCGTCGCCGGCATCGTGGTCGGCGTAGCCACCCTGCTGGTGAGCTTGATCGTCACGATCTACGCGCTGCGTTAACGCGCTGCTCGCCATCGGTCGGCGGCACGAACGGACCGGACTGGCGCCGCATTCCCGCCGCGCGCCCTTTCGCCGCGATGACCAGTGCCATTTTGCGGCTGGCCTCGTCGATCATCTCGTCGCCGAGCATCACCGCGCCGCGCGCGCCCCCGGCAGCCGAGGTGTGCCATTCGTAGGCCTCCAGCACCAACTCGGCATGGTCGTATTCGTCTTGGCGGGGACTGAAAATCTCGTTGCCCGCAGCGATCTGGTCCGGATGCAACACCCATTTGCCGTCGTAGCCGAGCGCCGCCGACCGGCCCGCGACCCGGCGGAACGCTTCGATATCGCGCACCTTGAGGTAAGGCCCGTCGATCGCGGCGACGCCGCGGGCGCGGGCGGCGACCAGGATCGTCATCAGCGCATGGTGGTAGGCGTCTCCGACGTCGTAGCCCTCAGGTTGTTCGCCGACCACGCGAGTGCGCATGTTGAGGCTGGCCATCAGGTCGGCGGGGCCGAGGACCAGCGCCTGCACCCGCGGCACAGCAGCGATGGCGTTGACATTCGTCAGGCCACGGGCGTCTTCGATCTGCGCGTCGATGCCGATGCCACCGACAGGCAGTCCGTGGACCGTTTCCAGCTGGGTCAGCAGCAGATCGAGCGCCTGAACATGCGCGGCGTCGGAGACCTTCGGCAACACCACGACGTCGAGCCGGGCGCCGGGTGCGGCGCCGACGGCCGAGACCACCTCGATGAGGTCGGCGTGCGTCCATGGCGTCGTCCAGTCGTTGACCCGAACACCGCGCAGCTGCCCGGCCCAGCCCGGCTCGCCAAGCGCGGCGGCCACCCGGGTGCGCGCCGAGGCCTTCGCTTCCGGTGCGACGGCATCTTCGAGGTCGAGGAAAACCTCGTCGGCGGGCAGGCCTTTGGCCTTCTCGATCATCTTGTCGCTGCTGCCCGGCACCGACAGGCAGGTCCGGCGGGGTCGATAGGCGTTGTTCACGCTCTCACTCCTACTCTTTCAACCATGACGTCGGTCAACAGGGTCTACGTGGCACGGCTGGCGAAAATGCCGGTACTGGGCCCGCTCGGCGAATCTCTCGGGCGCGTCCGCGACGTCGTGATCAGCATCAGCATTGTTCGCCAGCAACCGCGCGTCCTTGGGCTGGTGGTCGAACTGGTGACGCGGCGCCGGATTTTCGTGCCGATCCTGCGGGTCGCGGCGATCGAGCCCCACGGGGTCACCCTCAACACCGCAAACGTGTCGCTGCGCCGCTTCCAGCAGCGGCCCGGCGAGGTGCTGGTGCTGGGCCAAGTGCTCGACACCCGGGTACGGGTCAACGACCCTGACCTACCTCAGTTGGCCGACACCGACCTCGTGATCACCGATCTTGGAATCGAGCAGATCCGAACACGCGACTGGATGGTCAGCCGGGTGGCCGTGCGGATTCCGCGGCGGCTAGGCCGGCGTGGCGCGGTCCATGTCGTCGACTGGCACAACGTCGTTGGCCTGACACCGTCGGCACTGGCAATGCCGGGACAGGCCGTGGCGCAACTGCTGCAACAGTTCGAGGGCTTGCGGCCGGTGGAGGTGGCGGACGCCATCCGAGAACTGCCGCCAAAGCGGCGCTACGAGGTGGTCAACGCCCTCGACGACGACCGACTGGCCGACATCCTGCAAGAGCTCCCGGAGGACGACCAAGCGGACCTGCTGAAGCACCTGGGCACCGAACGCGCAGCCGATGTGCTGGAGGAAATGGAGCCCGATGACGCGGCGGACGTGCTGGGCACCATGAATCCGGCCGAAGCCGAAACGCTCTTGGGGCACATGGATCCCGGCGAATCCGACCCGGTGCGACGGCTGCTGAAACACTCCCCCAATACCGCCGGCGGCTTGATGACGTCCGATCCGATCGTGCTGACACCGGACACATCCGTCGCCGAAGCCCTGGCCCGGGTGCGCGACCCCGACCTCACCCCGGCGCTGGCTTCCCTGGTCTTCGTCACGCGCCCGCCAACGGCCACTCCGACCGGCCGCTACCTGGGTTGTGTGCATCTGCAGCGGCTGCTGCGTGAGCCACCGGCCGCCCTGGTCGGCGGAATCGTCGACGCCGATCTGCCCGCCCTGACCCCGGAGCTGCCACTGGCCCCCTTGACGCGCTATTTCGCCGCCTACAACCTGCTCTGCGGGCCGGTGCTGGACGACCAAAATCACCTACTCGGGGCGGTGACCGTCGACGATGTGCTCGACCACCTGTTACCGCCCGACTGGCGTGAGGCCATCGAAGAACCGGAGCTCGACGGCGTCGGGAGAGCGTTGTGAGCAAGCCCTCGCCACGGCAGCGCCTCTACACCCCGCGCACCTCACCGGCGCTCACGCCGCGGGTCGACCCCGAAGCGGTCGGCCGGATCACCGAGTCGATCGCCCGCTTCTTCGGCACCGGGCGCTACCTGCTGCTGCAGACCGTGGTGGTGATCGCGTGGATTGTGATCAACGCCTACGCGGCCAGTTTGCGCTGGGACCCGTACCCGTTCATCCTGCTCAACCTGGCGTTCTCCACGCAGGCCGCGTATGCGGCGCCGCTGATCCTGCTGGCCCAGAACCGTCAGGAGAACCGTGACCGCGTCGCACTCGAAGAAGATCGTCGCCGCGCCGCGCAGACCAAGGCCGACACCGAGTACCTGGCTCGCGAGCTGGCGGCGCTGCGGCTGGCCATCGGCGAGGTCCAAAAGACCCGCGAGTACCTGCGCCACGAATTGGAAAGCCTGCGCGAGCTTCTGGAGGAGCGGCAACCGGAAAAGCCGGTCCATGCGCCAGACGGCGCCGACGTTCGCGCCAAGCGGCACAGCTGAAACCGGCTCGTTCCCGGGCGCCGCGTCCTCGTCAGGCAACTCCGCCATTGTTGCCACTGCAGTCACCAGAGTTATGTATGGTGACCTAGTTCACGATGCCTTTGGGTTTTGACGGACGTTTGAGTCACAACTGAGGACGGTCGAGTGCGCATAGGGGGACGTTCGGGTGCACGCCCGACCTTCGCGGCCATACGGCAACGAGTAGTGCGCCTGGCGAGGACACCAGCATTTGGCAGAGCCCAGATTGCTTCCCTGCGTGATCGGCTGGCACGGACACCGGCGTTAACCGCAGCGGCCGTCGCGTCCCTGCGCGAGCGGCTAGCGCACACACCGGCGATCAGCGCCACTGCCGTCACGTCCCTGCCGCAGCAGCTCGCCCGCGTGACGCGGACGCCGGCGTTCGGCGTCGCGATGATCACCCCGTTGATGTTCGCCGGAGCAGTCGGCGCTGCGGCCCCCCGTTTCCCGGGACCCGCACCCGCCGTGCGAGGCGCCGCCATCACCCCCGTCGCGGCGGTCGCCCCAGCCCCCGGCGATCTGTCCCGCCCGACCGTCATCGCGGTGGCGCACCCGCCGAGCAGATTCCGCATCGCGGCCGGCACCCTGTCGGCTCCGCCGCCGGCGTTCGTGGTGAATACGCCTGGCGTGCTGGGCATCCCGAAAATCGCACTGTCGGCTTACCGCAACGCCGAACAGATCATGGCCGCGTCGGATCCGGGCTGCGGTGTCAGCTGGAATCTGCTGGCCGGCATCGGACGCATCGAGTCCATGCATGCGGGCGGCGGCGCCACCGACGCCCACGGCACGGCGGTTCGGCCCATTTACGGCCCGTCGCTGGACGGCACCCTGCCCGGCAACGCGGTCATCGTTCAGAGCAGCGTCGCGGGCCGGGTGACCTACGCCCGTGCGATGGGGCCCATGCAGTTCCTGCCGGGGACCTGGGCGCACTACGCGTCCGACGGCGACGGCGACGGCGTGGCCGACCCGCAGAACCTGTACGACTCCACGCTGGCTGCTGCCCGATACCTGTGCAGCGGTGGGCTCAACTTGCGGGACGCGTCGCAGGTGATGAGCGCGATCCTGCGCTACAACAACTCGATGCCGTACGCCCAGAACGTGTTGGGGTGGGCAGCGGCGTATGCCACCGGCGTCGTGCCGGTTGACCTGCCGCCGCTCGTCGGCGCTCCCCCGCCGATCGCCGACATACACCTGGAGAACAATCCGGAAGGGCTTGGGCCCGGTTTGCCGATCAACATCCATGGCCTGCCGTCGATGGACCCGCTGGCGCAGATGCCGCTGATCGATCTGAGCGGCCAGCCCACCGCGTCCGCGCAGCAACCGATGTGGCCGTGGCAGTCGCCGACAACCCGCGCGCCGTCCTGCACCGTCATTTGCATCGGCCAAGACCCCACTCCGCAGCAGGCGGCGGGCATACCACCGTGGCTGGCCCCGCCGCCAGCTGACGCGATGTCGCCCGGGATGCCGGCAGCTCCGCCGGCCGCGCCGCCCGCTGGGCCGCAGCCAGGCCCGCAAGTGGGCGCTCCGGCCGCCGGTCCGCAACCGGCCCGACCGGGCCCCGGACCTCAACAGCCAGGCGCCGCGCCGGCGGCACCACCGGCCGCCGTCCAGCACCAGAGCCCGGCCGCCCCCGCGTCGTCGACAGGATCCCAGCCCGGGCCGGCGCCAGCCCCCGCGCCATCGACCGCGGCTGGACCGCCCCCGGTAGCTGCTGCGGGCAACTGACCAGCCCGCATCGTCGCCCGCCTACACTCGGCGGTGATGTCTGATACCCACGATGACGCCACCGACCTGACCGCCGCTATCCGTGCGGCGCTGGCCAAGGTGATCGATCCCGAATTGCGGCGCCCCATCACCGACCTGGGGATGGTCAAAGGTGTCAACGTGGGACCGGATCGTGCGGTGCACGTCGAGATCTACCTGACGACGGCGGCCTGCCCGAAGAAGACCGAAATCAGTGAGCGTGTCGCCCACGCCGTCGCTGATGTTCCCGGCACCGGCGCGGTGAAGGTCAGCCTCGATGTGATGAGCGACGAGCAGCGCACCGAGCTGCGCAAGCAATTGCGCGGCGACGCCCGCGAACCGGTGATCCCGTTCGCCCAGCCGGGCTCACTGACCCGGGTATACGCGGTCGCGTCCGGCAAGGGCGGAGTCGGCAAGTCCACCGTGACGGTCAACCTGGCCGCCGCGATGGCTGCACGCGGATTGTCTGTCGGGGTGCTCGACGCGGATATCCACGGTCATTCCATTCCGCGGATGATGGGCACCACCGATCGGCCTACTCAGGTCGAGTCGATGATTCTGCCGCCCATCGCCCACGACGTCAGGGTGATCTCCATCGCGATGTTTACCCAGGGCAACGCCCCGGTGGCGTGGCGCGGCCCGATGCTGCACCGGGCATTGCAGCAGTTCCTGGCCGATGTGTACTGGGGCGATCTGGACGTGCTGCTGCTCGACCTGCCGCCGGGCACGGGCGATGTCGCCATCTCGGTGGCGCAGTTGATCCCGAACGCCGAAATTCTCGTCGTCACCACACCGCAGCTGGCGGCCGCCGAGGTGGCCGAGCGGGCCGGCAGCATTGCGTTGCAGACCCGCCAGCGCGTCGTCGGCGTGGTGGAAAACATGTCGTGGCTGGTCTTGCCCGACGGCTCGAAACTGCAAGTGTTCGGTGAGGGCGGCGGCCCGCAGGTCGCCGAGCGACTTTCCCGTGCGGTCGGCGCCGACGTGCCGCTGCTGGGGCAAATCCCGTTGGATCCCGCGCTGGTCGCCGCCGGCGACTCAGGTGTGCCGATCGTGCTCAGCTCGCCCGACTCACCGGTGGGCAAAGAACTGCGCAGCGTCGCCGACGCCTTGTCTAGCCGGCGCCGCGGTCTTGCCGGTATGTCACTGGGACTCGACCCCACTCGGCACTAAAGGATTTAGGTCGCGTCGCTGTCGAACGGGGTAAACCGTTCGGTGCCCGAATCCGATAGCCGAGAAGACGGAGCTCCGCTGGGGGGCGCCGGCTCCGCCGGCACGCCGTCCTGCTTGCTCAACGGCCGATCGAAAACACTGAAGAGCGAGTCGTCGCCGTCGAGCAGGTGCTTGGTCAGCGCCGCGCGGGGCGTCATACCGCGGAGTTTCTGCAATTCGCTCAGCGGTTGGCGCAAATCGTCGAACTCCGGTCCGATGTCCTCGCGCAGCTGGTTGCTCATGTCGCTGAGGTAGTCGCGCGCCTGGCGCAGTGCGTTCGCTGTCCAGCGGATCGCGCCCGGAAGCCGCTCAGGCCCAAGGATCACCAGCCCGACCATCACCAGGACGAGCATTTCCCCCCAGCCGACGTTGGCGAACACCTAACTGGTGTCCGGGCCGGGTTTGACGGTGAGAGTGACATGCCGACCGTCGCGGACCACCTCGATCGGCGCGTCTTGCCCGACCGTCAGCTGACGCACGGCGACGACGAACTCGTCGGCGTCAGCGACGCTGCGGTTGCCCACCTTGACCACCACGTCGTTTTCCAGGATGCCGCCCTTCTCAGCGGGGCTGCCCGCCTTCACGTTGGCCACCTGGGCGCCCTTTGCGATCGCGTTGCTCACCGAGCGGGCACTGACCCCCAGCGTCGGGTGCACGATCTTGCCGTCCCGGATCAGGGCCTGCGCGACCACCTTGGTCTCGTTGACCGGGATCGCGAAGCCCAGCCCGCTGGCGCTGTCGGACAGCGACTTGCCGGCGGTATTGATGCCGATCACTTGGGAGTCCATGTCGATCAGCGGGCCACCGGAGTTGCCGTGGTTGATGGAGGCGTCGGTCTGCACCGCGTCGATCACGGTGTCGGTGTCCGAGCCTTCACCGGACAGCGGAACCGGGCGGTGTACGGCGCTGACGATCCCGTGGGTGACGGTGCTGCGCAGGCCCAGCGGCGCGCCGGCCGCCAGCACCTCGTCGCCGACGCGGACCTTGTCCGAATCGCCGAGGCGGGCGACCGTCAGATTGTTGACGTTGTCCACCTTGAGCACGGCCAGGTCGGTCTTGGGGTCACGGCCGACCAGATTGGCCGGCACTTCTTTGCCGTCGTTGAACACCACCGTCGTCTTGTACTGGCTCGGATTGTTCGCCGCATCGGAGATGACGTGGTTGTTGGTGACGATGTAGCCGCGACCGTCGATGACGACTCCCGAGCCCTGGGTGCCCTCCTGGTCGCTGACCGACTGTACGGTCACGACTGAGTCGGCGGTCGAGGCGGCCACCTTGGCGAACCGGCCGGCTGGCTCTTCGGCGTTGCCGTTGGTGGAGAGCGTCACCTTGGAGGTGGTGAAAGCCTCGGCCACCTCGGCTGTCTTGCGGCCGACCCATCCGCCGAGCAGTCCGATCAGCAGCGCGACTACGCCCAGGACGATCAGCGCGCGGTAGGACACCTTTCCGCCGAACAGCACATCGCGCACACCGAGCTTGTCGCCGTAGCCGAACCGGGTTTGGGGAGCCGGTGGCGCCAACGCCGGCGTGCCCAGCGCGGCGGCCGCTGCGGGGTCGCGCCAGGGGTCTTCGGCTTGGTCCGCCGCGTCTTTGCCTTTGTCGCCATCGAGAGCGCCGGCATCGGCCGGGTGACGCTGGAGCGACTCGGCCTCGGGAAACGGGCGGCCGAAGGCTTCGGCCAGCACCGGGTCGGCCGGCTGCTCATGCGGGACGAACTCGGCTTGGTTCCGGTACTTCTGCGGGCGCACACCTTCTGCCACGAACGAGCCCTGCACTCCCGCGGGGCGGCCGAACGCCTGGCTCGAGGCCGGATCGACCGGTGGCCGGGAAATGGGGCGCGGCGCCAGCCGATGGGCGCCGTGGTAGTCCTGGTCGGAGCTCACGTCAACCTCTTCTAGGCGCTCGAGAGAACGCGCGTGTCGGCACGTGCACGGCGTTGCGCGCCGGCTTGTCCACCCTACCGGCGTTTGCGCCGGTCATGCGCGCCGCCATCGGCCAGCTGGTCGGACAGGTCGGGTCCTGCGGCATCGTCGTCAGCCCAGGCGGCATCGTCCAGCCGCGAGTATGGGATCTGCGACAGCATCCCGAGCAGCGTGCTGGGGATTTGGATCGGACGGGAGTCGCGCAGTGCCGCGCGTGCCCGGCTTTGATCCTCCACTTCGGCGGCACACTGCGGGCACAGCGACAGGTGATGCGCGGCGCGTAGATGCGCATTCATCCGCAATTCACCGTCGACAAACGCCGCGATGGCCTCGGTGGACAGGTGCTCGGTAGAGCCGAACTGACGCGGCGCGCCCACGGGCAGGTTGCTTTGGGAGGCGAACTGCGAAGGCAGCCAGGAGAACGCTCGGCGGAACACCTGTCCCCGATCGGCCATCACCGGCTCCTCTCGATGTTGCATTGACCTGGGCGGCACTACTTTGAATGTAGCGCGCGACCCTCCGCAGGACACCCGGGAACAGCCGACGAACCGCCGGCGCGCACTACGCCGACTTTTCGGCGGCGTCGTCTGTTGCGCGCCCGTCATGCTCGGGATGGGCCGCCAGGTAGTCGCGCAGCGCCTGGCGACCCCGGTGGATGCGGCTACGCACGGTGCCGAGTTTGACACCCAAAGTGGCGCCGATCTCCTCGTAGGACAGACCTTCGATGTCACACAACACCACCGCAGCGCGAAACTCCGGCGGCAGTGAATCCAGCGCGGCCTGCAGGTCAGGCGCCAGCCGCGCATCGTGGTAGACCTGCTCGGGGTTGGGTTCGTCGGCAGGCACCCGGTCGTAGTCCTCGGGCAAGGCCTCCATCCGGATGCGGCCACGCCGACGCACCATGTCCAAAAACAGGTTCGTGGTAATGCGGTGCAACCAGCCTTCGAAGGTGCCCGGTTGATAGTTCTGCACCGAACGGAAGACGCGGATAAAGGTTTCCTGGGTAAGGTCTTCCGCGTCGTGCTGGTTGCCGGACAGCCGGTAGGCCAGCCGGTACACCCGGTCGGCATGCTGGCGCACCAGCTCGTCCCACGACGGCATCGTCGCCTTGTCTCCGGTCGCGTCGAAAACTGCGGTGCCGTAAGGCTCGTCGGACACTTCCACCCAGTCGGCGTCGCGATACCGCTCGGGATGCGACATGCTCGCCGGGCTGATCAACGTGGTGATGATGAAATCCTCCGGATTGAGACTGCCGTCAAGCGTCGGCAGTTCGTCATCGCCCGCAACGCTAGGGGGCTCGGGCATATTCCCCAACCAGCGTTCCCGGCGTTGCATGCAGACACCGTCGCGCATCGGGGTGTGGCAGGTATATGAGCAAACTGAGCTTTCACTGAGAAACAGCGCCGGTCACCTCACGTACTGCGGTTATTCCCAACGCTGTGACCTTGAACACTCGCCATGCTCCGGGCGTGTCGCCACCGTGGCACCGGGCGCGCCTGCCCGGGAGCGACCCCGATAGCACCTACGCTGCGGGCATGGCCACCATCAACCACACTTCCGGCCAGGCAGCCGCGACCAGCCGGGCCGAATCGCTGTTGGCGCACGCCGAGGGCTCTATCTCTGAGGATGCCATCCTGGCGGCGGCCCGCGACCGTGCGGTGGAAATTGGGGCCAGCGCCGTGACGCCGGCGGTCGGTGCGCTGCTGAGCCTGCTGGTCAAGCTCAGCGGCGGCAAGAGCGTCGTGGAGGTGGGCACCGGTGCCGGGGTAAGCGGCCTGTGGCTGCTGTCGGGCATGCGCGACGACGGCGTCTTGACCACCATCGACATCGAGCCGGAGTACCTGCGGATCGCCAAACAGGCCTTCGCTGAGGCCGGCGTCGCGCCGTCGCGCACCCGGCTGATCAGCGGGCGGGCTCAAGACGTACTCACCCGGCTTGCCGACGAGTCCTACGACCTGGTGTTCATCGACGCCGATCCCCTCGACCAGCCGGATTACGTTGTCGAGGGCGTTCGGCTGCTCCGTTCGGGTGGTGTTGTCGTGATGCACCGGGCGGCGCTGGGCGGGCGGGCGAACGACCCTGCCGCTCATGACGCGGAGGTGGCAGCGGTGCGCGAGGCGGCGCGGCTCATCGCCGAAAACGAACGCCTGACTCCCGCATTGGTACCGCTCGGCGACGGACTGCTGGCCGCCGTCCGCGACTGAGTCTTTACGGATCTCTAACGCATGCCACCCTTGACCGGTGGCTGAACGCATGTTTAGTCTACTGAACATGCGTTCAGCCGATCTGACCGCGGCCGCTCGGATTCGCGATGCGGCCATCGAGCAGTTCGGCGAGCATGGCTTCGACGTCGGACTCCGGAGGATCGCCGAAGCGGCAGGGGTCAGCGCCGCGCTGGTAATCCACCACTTTGGCTCCAAGGAAGGCTTGCGCAAAGCCTGCGACGACTACGTCGCCGAGGAGATTCGCAGCGAAAAGTCCGAAGCGATGCGGTCCAACGATCCCGCCACCTGGTTCGCCCAGATGTCCGAGATCGAGTCCTACGCCCCGCTGATGGCCTACCTTGTGCGCAGCATGCAATCCGGCGGAGACCTGGCAAAAGTGCTGTGGCGCAGGATGATCGACAACGCCGAGGAGTATCTCGACGAAGGCGTCAGATCCGGCACGCTCAAGCCCAGCCGCGACCCCAAGGCCAGAGCAAAGTATCTCGCGATCACCGGCGGCGGCGGCTTTCTGCTCTATCTCCAGATGCACGAAACGCCGACGGATCTGGGGGCGGTGCTGCGCGACTACGCACGCGACATGGTGCTGCCAGCCCTCGAGGTCTACTCCGAAGGCCTAATGGCGGACCGGACCATGTACGACGCATTCCTGGCCCAAGCCGAAGCACAAGCCGACCAAGGAGAAGCCCATGCCGAATGACAACCCCCAGGCTGCTATCGAGATTCGTGGACTGACAAAGAACTTCGGCGCAGTCCGGGCGCTGGACGGATTGGACCTCACAGTGCGCGAAGGCGAGGTGCATGGCTTCCTCGGCCCCAACGGGGCGGGCAAGTCGACGACCATCCGCATTTTGCTCGGTGTCGTGAAAGCCGACGGAGGCACAGCCCGCCTGTTGGGCGGCGACCCATGGACCGACGCCGTGGAGTTACATCGCCAGATCGCCTATGTGCCAGGCGATGTGACCTTGTGGCCGAATCTCACCGGCGGTGAGACAATCGACTTGCTGGCCCGCATGCGCGGCGGCATCGATGAGAAGCGGCGTGCGGAATTGATCGAACGCTTCGACCTCGACCCACGCAAGAAGGCCCGCACCTATTCGAAGGGCAATCGCCAAAAGGTCTCGCTGATATCCGCGTTCTCCTCGCACGCACGACTCCTGCTGCTCGACGAGCCCAGCAGTGGCCTAGACCCGTTGATGGAGCACGTCTTTCAAGAGTGCGTTCGCGAAGCACGCGTTCGCGGCGTGACCACACTGCTGTCAAGCCACATCCTGGCCGAAACCGAGGCGGTTTGCGATCGAGTGACCATCATCCGGGCCGGCAAGACCGTCGAGAGCGGTTCCCTGGACGACATGCGCCATCTCAGCCGAACCTCGATCAAGGCCGAAATGATCGGCGATCCGGGCGATCTCACGCGAATCAAAGGTGTGGAAAACGTCAGCGTCGAAGGAAAAACCGTGCGTGCCCACGTCGACAGCGAAAGCCTCGGCGAGGTGATTCGGGTTCTCGGCGATGCCGGTGTGCGCAGCCTGGTCAGTCAGCCGCCGACCCTGGAGGAAATCTTCCTGCGCCACTACGGCGTCGACGGTCAACGGGACCGCAGCAGGCAAGAGGTATCGGCATGAGCCGCGCCAACGACCTTGATACCGGCGTAGCAGGGATGGAGAAGGGGCGCCAATGAGCACAGCCACGCTGGACCGACCGCACCGACCAGCTCACCACGCGCCGCCGGCGCGGAAATCGAACTTTTCCGGAACGCTTGGCCTGCTGCGGCTATACCTGCGCCGCGACCGCATCGTGCTGCCGCTGTGGGTGCTGCTGCTGTCGGTGCCGCTGGCCACCGTCTACGTCGGCAGCATCGAGAAGGTGTATCCGGACCAGGCTGCCCGGGCTGCTTTTGCGGCCTCGATCATGGCAAGCCCGGCGCAGCGGGCGCTCTACGGGCAGATCTATGCGGACAACCTCGGCGCCGTCGGGATCTGGAAAGCCGGGATGTTCCACTTGCTCATCGCTATCGCGGTGATCCTCACGGTGATTCGCCATACCCGCGCCGACGAAGAGACCGGCCGTGCGGAGTTGCTCGACTCGACGTCGGTCGGCCGATACGCCAGTTTGACGGCTGCCTTGCTGTTGTCGTGCGGGGCGTCGATTGCCACCGGTGTCATCGGTGCCGCCGGACTGCTGAGCACCGACGTTCCCTCCGGCGGATCGCTTGCCTTCGGCGCGGCGCTGGCCGCATCCGGTCTGGTGTTCACCGCGGTAGCCGCGCTGGCGGCGCAACTGTCGCCCAGCGCCCGTTTCACCCGCAGCGCGGCCTTCTCAGTGCTGGCGGTCGCGTTTTCCCTGCGCGCCGTCGGTGACGCCGGCTCGGGTGCCCTTTCGTGGCTGTCACCGCTGGGCTGGTCGTTGCAGGTGCGCCCGTATGCCGGGGACCGCTGGTGGGTGCTTTCACTGCATGTGTTGACGACCGTCGCGCTTACCGTCGCGGCCTACCTGCTGTTGGCGCGACGCGACGTCGGCGCGGGATTGATCGCCGAACGTTCCGGACCAGAGAAGGCCGGCTGGTCGCTGCGGGGCGCGGCAGGCCTGGCATGGCGGCTGGACCGCGGTGGTGTGCTGATCTGGACCGTCGGGCTGTGTCTTTACGGCGTGCTGATCGGCAGCATCGTGCACGGCATCGGCGAGGAGATCGGCAGCTCGGCTGCCCGCGACATCGTCGTGCGGATGGGCGGCACCGGCGCAGTTGAGCAGGCTTTCCTCGCGGTGGCGTTCAGCATGCTGGGGATGGCGGCGGCCGCGTTCGCGGTATCGCTGAGCCTGCGCCTACACCAGGAGGAGGCCACCACACGGGCCGAAACGATATTGGCTGGCGGTGTTGGTCGAATCCGTTGGGCTGCAACTCATTTGACGATAGCTATGGGCGCGCCGGCAGCTGCGATGCTGCTTGGCGGGGTGACAGCCGGCCTTAGCTACGGCGTCGCGGCCGGTGACGTCGCGGGCAAACTGGCCACGGTCGTCGGCACTGCGGCGGTACAGCTGCCCGCCGTGTGGCTGCTCGCGGCCGTTACGGCGGCCTTGTTCGGGCTGATGCCGCGGTTCACCACGGTCGCCTGGGGCGTGCTGGTCGGCTTCGTCGCCATCTATCTGATCGGTTCGCTGTCGGGCGCCCCGCAGTGGGTGCTGGACCTCGAACCGTTCGCCCATATCCCTCGGGTCGGCTCCGGCGGTAACTTCACGGCGGTTCCGCTGTTGTGGTTGCTGCTGATCGATGCGGCGCTGATTGTGTTGGGAGTGGCGACTTTCCGGCGACGGAATCTGCGCTATTAGTCGGCAAACGGAGGACCGGTGAAAATCGTTGCAAAACTAGTCGCATTCGCCGTCGTTGGGCTCCTCGTACTCGGATTGCTACTGTTTGTGCCGGCCGGAACGTTCGATTACTGGCAGGCATGGCTTTTTATCGTCGTGTTTGTCGTCTCGACGTGGAGCCCGAGCGTCTACCTGCTACGTACGAACCCTGCTGCACTCCAACGACGGATGCGTGGAGGGCCGATGGCCGAACCGCGAACGCTGCAGAAGCTCATTATCGCGTTCTCGTTCTTCTCGCTGTTCGCCATGGTCGTGGTCAGCGTCCTCGACCATCGGTTTGGCTGGTCGTCGGTACCGGCGACAATCTCGGTGGTCGGCGACATCCTGGTAGCGGCCGGGCTTGGCGTTGCCATGCTGGTGGTCTTCCAAAACAGCTATGCCGCCGCGACGGTGCAGGTCGAGGCGGACCAGAAGCTGGTGTCCACCGGTCTGTATGGGTTGGTACGGCATCCCATGTACACCGGGAACGTCCTCATGATGCTGGGCATCCCGCTGGCGCTCGGGTCCTATTGGGGACTCGTCTTCGTAATTTTGGGTTCGATTGTGCTGGCGCTTCGTATCCGTGACGAAGAAAGATTGCTCACCCAAGAATTAGCCGGATACGGCGAATACATGCAGGACGTGCACTACCGGTTGGTTCCGTACGTGTGGTGACGACGCCGTCACCGCCGCTAAATCCACACCCCTTTGCCGACGGCAACCACGCCGCCGGCGCTGATCGCGAACCGTTCCCGGTCCTTCTCCAAGTCGACGCCAACCATCTCGCCGGGCCCAACGACGACGTTCTTGTCCAGGATCGCGTGACGCACGACCGCGCCGCGGCCCACCCGGGTGCCGGGCATGATCACGCTGCCTTCGACGATCGCGCCGTCATCCACGACGACGTTCGACGAGAGGACCGAATTGCGCACTGATGCCGCGGAGATGATGCTGCCCGCACCGACCACCGACTCCTGCGCGGAGCCGCCGTTGACGAACTTCGCCGGTGCCAGGTTTTCCGTCGCACCGCGGATCGGCCAGCGCTTGTTGTAGAGATTGAACACCGGATGCACCGACACCAGATCCATGTGCGCGTCGTAGAACGCGTCCAGCGTTCCCACGTCACGCCAGTAGCCGCGATCGCGGTCGGTGGCGCCCGGCACCTCGTTGTCGGAAAAGTCGTAGACCGCAGCCAATCCGTCGGCCACCAGACGGGGGATGATGTCGCCGCCCATGTCGTGATCGGAGTGGTCGTCCTCGGCATCGGCGCGGATCGCGTCGATGAGCACCTTCGTGGTGAAGATGTAGTTGCCCATCGACACGAAGGTGGACTCCGGGTCGTCGGGCGTGCCCGGCGGTTCGGCCGGCTTCTCCACAAAGCTGCGGATTCGGCCGGAGTCGTCGGCGTCTAAGCAACCGAACGCACTGGCCTCCGCGCGGGGCACCCGGATACCGGCCACCGTCGCGCCTGCCCCGCTGTCGATGTGAAACTGGACCATCTGCTCGGGATCCATCCGATACACGTGGTCGGCGCCGAAAACCACTATGTAATCGGGGTCCTCGTCGTAGATGAGGTTCATCGACTGATAGATGGCGTCAGCGGAGCCGGTATACCAGCGCGGTCCGAGCCGCTGCTGGGCCGGCACCGGAGTGATGTATTCACCGGCCAAGCCGCTCAATCGCCAGTTCTGCGAAATGTGGCGGTCAAGCGAGTGCGACTTGTACTGGGTGAGAACGCAGATCCTGAGATACCGGGCGTTGACGAGATTGGACAGCACGAAGTCGATGAGCCGATAAGCGCCGCCGAAGGGAACCGCGGGCTTTGCCCTGTCCGCGGTTAACGGGTAGAGCCGCTTGCCCTCCCCCCCGGCCAGGACGATGCCCAGCACGTCTGGCGCTTCCCTCATGGCTTAAACCTATCGGCCGCCCTGAGCCCCTGCCAGCGCAATCGCTTGATTGCCCGCGTTGACGGACTGTCCGTCAAGGTATTTGACTCAGTTCGGCGTAGGGATTGCCGCCCAGCCACAAAGGCAAACCACAACGACGGGGTTCGATGGCCCGGCTCCTCCTCGGGCCGCTGGCGGGCCTCGTCGTCGCCGACTGGATTCGATGGCCCGGCTCCTGCTCGGGTCGCTGGCGGCCCTCGTCGTCGCCGGGCTAGCGTGCCGAGTATGCGGGTGGCAATGATGACCCGGGAGTACCCACCTGAGGTATACGGCGGCGCAGGAGTGCACGTCACCGAGCTGGTGGCGCAATTGCGCCGCCTGTGCGAGGTCGACGTGCACTGCATGGGCGCTCCCCGCGCGGCGGCGTTCGCGCATCAGCCCGACCCGCGGCTGCGCGGCGCCAACCCGGCGCTGTCGACGTTGTCAACCGATCTGGTGATGGCCAATGCGGCAGCGGGTGCCGACGTCGTGCATTCGCACACCTGGTACGCCGGGCTGGGCGGGCATTTGGCCGCGCTGCTCTACGACATCCCCCATGTGGTGACCGCTCATTCACTTGAGCCGCTGCGGCCATGGAAGGCCGAGCAACTCGGCGGGGGCTACCGGCTGTCGTCGTGGGTAGAGGACACCGCATTGAACGCTGCCGACGCCGTCATCGCGGTCAGCTCGGGCATGCGTGACGACGTGCTGCGGCTCTATTCCGCGTTGGATCCCAGCCGAGTGCACGTGGTGCGGAACGGGATTGACACCGACGTGTGGTATCCGACCGAGCCGCAAGCCGACGAGTCGGTGCTCGCCCAACTCGGCGTCGACCGCACCCGGCCCATTGTGGCGTTCGTGGGCCGCATTACCCGGCAGAAAGGCGTTGCACACTTGGTGGCGGCGGCGCACCGGTTCAATCCTGAGCTGCAGCTGGTGCTGTGCGCCGGCGCCCCGGACACTCCGGAGATCGCAGCCGAAGTGTCCGCGGCGGTAACCGACTTGGCCCGCACACGCACCGGGGTGTTCTGGGTCCGCGACATGCTCCCTATCGGGGAGATACGCGAAATACTTTCAGCTGCAATTGTTTTCGTGTGCCCGTCGGTCTATGAACCGCTGGGGATCGTCAACCTGGAAGCGATGGCCTGCGCGACCGCGGTGGTGGCCTCCGACGTCGGCGGCATACCTGAGGTCGTCGCCGACGGAGTTACCGGCTCGCTAGTGCACTACGACCCCGCCGATCCGGCCCGCTATGAAGCCGGCTTGGCTGAGGCGGTCAACGCTCTGGTGGATGATCCTGAGAAGGCAGAGCGCTACGGCCGGGCCGGACGCCAGCGGTGCATCGACGAATTCTCCTGGGCGCACATCGCTGAACAGACATTGGATATCTACCGGAAAGTGTGCGCCTAGCAACAACCGCTCGCCGGACGCCGGGTGGGTTTGGCTGAACCCGGTTAGCTGGTGACGCCCTTGAGTTCGTCACCCAGAGCGGCGGCTTCGTCGGGCGTGAGTTCGACGACGAGTCGACCACCGCCCTCTAGTGGTACCCGCATCACGATGCCGCGCCCCTCCTTGGTCGCTTCCAGAGGACCGTCTCCGGTCCGGGGCTTCATCGCCGCCATCGAGTACTCCCTCCAGGTTCGAGCCGGCCCGTCGTCACGGACCTGGTCCAGGCCGGGTACGCCCGATACCCAGCATTGAACTGCCAATTCACCCCCCTATTGTTCCCTATCGGAACGAACAGGGTGTACAAGACCCGGTTCTGGAGGATCCTACTGGGCGGTCGACGGCACCCAGCAGGTGCTGAGGTGGTCGTCGACCATCCCGGTGGCCTGCATCAAGGCATAGGCCGTGGTTGGTCCGACGAACCGAAATCCGCGCCGTTTCAATTCCCGTGCCATCGCGGTGGACTCCGAAGTGGCTGAAGGGATTTGCGACGCATCGATGGGCCGCGGCCGCGGTGGGGGCGCGAACGACCACAGCAATTCCGACAGGTCATCGGCGGATCCCAAGTCGGCGGCCGCACGCGCGTTGGCGATGGTCGCTTCGATTTTGGCCCGGTTGCGGACGATTCCGTCGTCAGCCATCAGCCGCGCCACGTCGTCGTCGGTGTAGCCGGCGACCGTCTCGATGTCGAAGCGCGCGAAGGCCCGTCGAAAGTTCTCACGCTTGCGCAGGATGATCAACCACGAAAGCCCGCTTTGGAAGGCCTCAAGGCTCATCCGCTCGAACAACGCCACCCCGTCGTGCACCGGTCGGCCCCACTCTCGATCGTGGTAGTCGCGGTACAGGTCGGTGGCCAACGGTGCGGTGGCCCAGCCGCAACGAACCAGCCCGTCATCGGTGGGCGCACTCACCCGCGGTCCTGTTGGGCTGAAGCGTCCTTGCGGCTGTCATCGTCGTCGGCCTCGGCGCCCAAGGCGTCGCGTGCGGAAAGCTGACCGCGCAGCAAGTCGATCTCCTGCCCGAGCCGGTCCAGCACCCAGTCCACCTCGCTGGTCTTGTACCCGCGCAGCACCTGGGTGAACTTCACCGCGTCGACGTCAGCGCGGGTAACACCCGAGACGGGCAACGCGGTTGCGGTGGTCGCCCGAGGCAGCGGGGGCAGCTGCTCACCGCGGCCGAACACCAGGCTGGCTACGCCGAACAGCAGTAGCGCCAAGAGGATCAAAACGACCAGATAGAGCAACACCAACGCCACGTCACCGATCCTGCCTTATCCCACGCCGCGTGGCCCCGACACTCAGCGTGGGCGCTGTGCGTTCATCGGCGGGCGGTCGGCCAACGACACCGGCCAGGTACGGGGCGTATAGCCGTCGCCGTCGGCGAAGAACTGGGTGAGCCCGACACCCGAGTCGGGGATGCCGCAGCGCGACAACAGCGTCGCGATGACCTGACGGCTCATTGCGCCCAGCTCGGCCAGCGACCGGTTGCGGTGTGCCCGCACACCCAGGTTGACCTGGGCGATGGCGTCCAGGCCGAGCCGGTCGTAGGTGTCGACCAATAAGCCGATCTCGACGCCGTAGCCCGGCGCGAAGGGCAGCGACGTCAGCAGCTCCCGGCTGGCCGCGTACTCGCCGCCCAGCGGCTGCAGCACGCAACCCAATTCGGGCCGCAGCGCCGCCAGCAGCGGACGCGCCACCAGTTCAGTCACCCGACCGCCCCCGGTAGCCACTTCGCTGCCGCTGACATTGAGGGGTCGCCGGTAGAAGCTCTTGACGAGGTGGATGCCGTCGCTTGTTAGCAACGGGCCGACCAGCCAGGGCACGAACATGGGGTCCGGGTCGATCAAGTCGGAGTCGACGAACACCACGATGTCACCGCCAGTGGCCGCGAGCGAACGCCACAACACCTCCCCCTTGCCCGGCCGAGTTGGGACCTCCGGCAGGGCCTGTTCGCGGGTGACGACGCGGGCGCCGGCGGCGATGGCGCGGATCTCGGTGTCGTCGGTGGAGCCGGAATCCAGCACGATCAGCTCATCGACGAGCCCACCGACCAGCGGCGAGATGCTGTCGATGACCGATTCGATGGTCTCTTCCTCGTTGAGGGCCGGCAGTACCACCGAGATCGTCCGGTCGGCCTTCGCCGCCTCCAGCTCGGCAATCGTCCAGCTGGGACGGTTCCAGCTGCGGTCCGACAGCCAGGCGTCTCCCGGCCGGGCAGTGAGAACCCCATCGCTGACGAGATCGACCAGCTCTGATGCCGTCATCTGAACTCCTTCGGCGGAAACCCGCGGTTGTTATGCCGCGGAGAAACGTCCCCGACATGCACTGGCGTGCAATCCCCATCGGTGTCGGTAGCCGTCGCTACATTGCAGGCATGTCGCGGTTCCGATTGTTGCCGACGCCAGCACAGCGGTCGGTATTGGCGGAGCATTGCCGGCATGCGCGGTTCGTATGGAACCTGGCCGTAGAGCAACAGCAGATGTGGCAGCCAGGGCGTCACGCACCGGGTTACAAGGAGCAGTCGGCGCAGTTGACCGAGGTCCGCGCCGAATACGACTGGTTGGCGGTCGGGTCGCAGACAGTGCAACAGCAGGCGCTGCGGGATTTCGCACAGGCCATGCGCAACTTCTTCGCCGGTACCCACCGTCGCCCGTCGTGGCGCAAGGCCGGCGTGCATGAAGGCTTCCGACAAGTCGGGGTCAAGCCGCGACACGTCGAAAAGCTCAACCGTCGCTATGGGCGGGTATGGGTGCCCAAGGTCGGGTGGGTCCGATTCCGCTGCACTCGCCCGGTGCCCGCGGGCGTGAAGTCCTACCGCATCACTTTGGATCGAGCCGGGCGCTGGCATGTCGCGTTCGCCGACATCCCTGACCCGATCCCGGGGCCGGGCGATGGCAGCGTGGTCGGCGTGGATCGCGGGGTGGCGGTGTCGGCGGCACTGTCCACCGGCGAGCTGCTGCACACCCCTCGCCTCACCCCTGGTGAGCGCAACCGGTTGCGTCGCCTGCAGCAACGCCTCGCGCGCGCCAACCGTGGCTCCAACCGCCGACAGCGCACAAAGCTGGCGATCGCGAAGCTTAAAGCCCGCGAAGCGGATCGACGACGCGATTGGGTGGAAAAGACCACCACCGATCTTGCGCGCCGATTCGACACTGTTCGAGTGGAGGACCTCGACGTGCGGGCGATGACCCGATCTGCGCGCGGCACGGTTCACCAACCGGGTGTTCATGTCGCACAAAAACGGGGCCTCAACCGCGCGATCAGTCATCAAGCGTGGGGCCGGCTGGTTGCCCGGCTCGACCGCAAAGCTGCTGGCCGAGTCGAGCGGGTTCCGGCTGCGTACACGTCGCAACGATGCTCGGTCTGCGGGCACGTCGCAACCGAAAACCGCAAGAGCCAAGCGGTCTTCGCCTGCGTCGCCTGCGGCATGGGATCGTGCAACGCCGATGTGAACGCTGCCCGTAACATCGCCGCCGGACGGGCGGTAGCAGCACAGGGAGACCTCGCCGCAGGGCGGTCTATGAACTGTGAACCTCAACTCTGCTCTCCTGCTGACTAGGCGGGTAGGACCGGGTTGGAATCCCCGGACTTCAGTCCAGGGAGGACGTCAAGCAAGTCCTCTCACCGTGCGGGTCGGCGGACGTGTGCCGTAGATGGAGGCCACCATCTCCAGCACGCGGCGCGTCGGGGCCACCTGATGCACACGAAACATCCGGGCGCCAGCAGCGGCCGCGAGCGCAGTGGCTGCCAGTGTCCCCTCCAGCCGCTCGGTGAGCTCCACGCCGAGTGTCTCCCCGACGAAGTCTTTGTTGCTCAGTGCCATCAAGACGGGCCATCCGGTGTTGACAAGCTCGTCTACGTGGCGCAATAACGCTAGCCCGTGGAAGGTGTTCTTGCCGAAGTCGTGGGTCGGGTCGACCAGTATCCGGTCGCGGGCCACTCCGGCTGCGACCGCGCGTTCGGCCGCGGCGGTCAGTTCCCGAATCACGTCGTCGACCACGCCGCGAGTCGTGGTCCCGTAGCTCACTCGGAACGGCCGAGTACGCGGGGCCGCACCACCGGTGTGTGAGCAGACCAGACCGGCGCCGAACTCGGCGGCGACCTTCGGCAGCTCGGGGTCGACGCCGCCCCAGGTGTCGTTGATCAGGTCCGCGCCCGCCCTGCAGGCCTGCCGGGCTACCGACGAGCGCCAGGTGTCGACGCTGATCAGCTGGTCCGGATAAGTGCTACGCAGCCATTCGATGAGCGGCACTACGCGGGCGGCTTCGGTCGTGGCGTCGACGTTGTCGCCGGGAGCGGCTTTGACGCCGCCGATATCGATCACGTCGGCGCCGTCGGCGACCGCTTGATGCACAGCCGCCTTGGCCGCGTCGTCGCTGAATGTGGCGCCCCGGTCGTAAAACGAATCCGGGGTGCGGTTGACGATCGCCATGATCAGCGCGCGATCAGCGGCCACCGGGCGCCCACAAAGCGTTGACTGCACTTGTCTATGGTGCCTGGTCGCGGGGGTGGCCGCGTCGCCCGGCTTTTGAGTAATCGAGACTGGGCCCACGGCTACTGGGAGCGCCAGATGCACGGCGTCGCCGCAGTCGCGATGCCACCGACGCCGGCGCGCTCCCCCAGGCTTACGCCTGCGGTCGCTTACCGGCTTCTGTTTCTGGGCCGGCGCGCTCCCCCAGGCTTACGCCTGCGGTCGCTTACCGGCCGCGACCTCGTCGGGGTATTCGGGATAGAACGGCACGTAGCCCTCGTCGCGGCTGGCCAACACGTAGAGCGGATCCTCGATGCCGGGGCCATAAGCCTGTTCACGCAAGTCGACCTTGCGGCTCTTGAATGTCGTGGTGTGTTCCATCGACTCCACTACCCGCACGAACAGCGGTAACGCGTAGACCGGCAGCCGGTCGTACACCGTGCGCGCGAGCGCCTTGCCGTCGAACTCGGCGCCGTCGCGGAGCTTGACCGCCGCCATTCCGGCCCGGCCGCCGGTGCGCGGAATTTCGACTCCGTAGACCGCGCATTCCTCGACGGACTCATCGGCCGCCAGCGCCGCCTCGACCTGGGTGGTGGCGACGTTTTCGCCCTTCCACCGGAACGTGTCGCCGAGCCGGTCGACGAACGCGGCGTGACCCATGCCCTGCGGGCGCATCACGTCGCCGGTGTTGAACCAGCAGTCGCCCTTGCGGAAAGCGTTGCGTACCAACTTCTTTTCGCTGGCGGCCGGATCGGTGTAGCCGTCGTAGGGCTGCAGTCTGTTGACCGGGCTGAGCAGTAGGCCCGGCTGCCCGGGAGGCACGCGGCGCACCCGGCCGTTCTCGTCGCGCAGCGGGGCGCCGGTGTCGGGGTCGTACTCCACGTACGCCAACGGCAGCGGCGAGACCCCGGTCGTCTTGGGCACGTTGAGGATGTTGATGAACGCGGTGTTGCCTTCGCTGGCGGCGTAGAACTCACACACCCGCTGGATGCCGAACCGTGTCGTGAACTCGTCCCAGATCTCCGGGCGCACCCCGTTGCCGGCGATCAGCCGCACCTTGTGCGCGCGGTCGGTCGGCTTCGACGGCTGGTTGAGCAGATACCGGCAGATTTCGCCGATGTAGATGAAGGCCGTCGCGTCGTTGGCGATTACCTCGTCCCAAAACCGCGACGCCGAAAACGACTTGCCCAGCGCCAGCGTCGCACCGGAGTTGATCACCGACGCGACCGCGACCGTCAGCGCGTTGTTGTGATACAGCGGCAGGCAGCAGTACAACGTGTCGCTGCTGTGCAGTCGCAGCCCGACCCCGCCGAACGCGGCCAGCGCCCGCAGCCACCGGAAATGCGTCATCACGCTGGCTTTCGGGAAGCCGGTCGTGCCCGAGGTGAAGATGTAGAACGCGGTGTCCTTGGCCAGCACCGCCGACGCCGACGCCGGGTTGGTGGTCGGCGCAGTGGCGGCGAGCCGCTCGAGTTCCTCGATGGTGATCGGATCGGCGGGCGCCCCGGACTCACTGACCGCGCTGACCAGATCGGATTCGGCGACCAGCACTTTGGCGTCGAGCAAGCCCAGGCTATGGGCCAGCACCTCGCCGCGCTGGTGGTAGTTGATCATGCCCGCGATCGCTCCGCACTTGACTACGGCCAGCATCATCAGCACCGCGTTGGGCGAGTTGCGCAGCATGATGCCGACCACGTCGCCGTGCCCGACACCCCGCGCAGCGAGCACCGCGGCGTAGCGGTTGGTGGTTTCGTTGGCCTCGCGGTAGGTCAGTTGCTGGTCTCCGAACCGCAGGAAGATGCGGTCCCCATAGCGGGCGGCCCGCTCCTGGAACACCTTGCCGATCGAGGCCTTCGAGTTGCGCTGGGGCAACAGTCCCGTCAGCCCGCCGCGCAGCATCACCGGCAGGTCGGGCAACAGGCCAGGCAGCCGCGTTGCGATGTCGGCCAGTCCGACGCCTGTACGGGTGTCGGAGCCGTGATCGGACACTTTGTCCGCCATGTGGGTCCCCCATTTCGCTGAACCGCAGTCGGCGGCCAGCCTAACGCGGTTTGCCCGGCCGCTTCAGCGAGGTGCGCACGCCGCCAGGGCCGCCTCCACGTCGTCGACTACCACCAGCCGGTCCAGGGCCATCTGCGAGACGTATCCAGTGTCGATCAGCCCGTACAGCCATGCCCGCAGCCCGTCGTAGTGCCCGTCCGGGTCAAGCATCACCACCGGTTTGTCGTGCACGCCGAGATACCCCGCTGTCCAGGTCTCAAACAGCTCCTCCAGCGTCCCGATGCCGCCGGGCAGCGCGATAAACGCGTCGGCGCGGTCTTCCATGACCTGTTTGCGCTCGCGCATGGTGTCGGTGACGATCAACTCGTCGGCGTCGGTATCCGCCAGCTCTCGGTGCACCAGCATTTTGGGGATCACGCCGACGGTCCATCCACCCCGAGCCCGCGCCGCAGTGGCCAATGCGCCCATCGCCGAAACGTTGCCACCGCCCCACACCAAGACCCAGCCGCGGTCAGCGATCGCCTCGCCGACCCGCGCGGCCAGCGCCAGCAGCTCCGGATGGGTCGGCCCGGACGCGCAGTAGACGCACACCGCCAACCGCTTCGGTTTCACAAACGAAACGTAGACCAGCGTTGCCGCGGAGTGCATTTCGGGCTATCGCCCTGCCAGCTCGTGTGTGGGCAATAAAATCCGGCGGTGCCCTGGGTAGCCGCGCCGGACGAAACGGTCGTAACGCAGGTGGCGGGCGCACTGGAAAGCTCGCAGGTTTGCGGCGCCGTGCTCGTTGGGCCCGACGGCGTGGGAAAGACGACATTGGTTCGCGCCGCCGCCCGGAGGTTCGCTGCGCAGCGGCCGTCGACGCTCGTGCGGTGGGCTGTGGGCAGCGCGCCGGCGCAAACGATCCCGTTCAGCGCCTTCCGCCATCTGGTCCGCCTCGCCGACATCGGGCGACCCGCGGCGCTGCTGCGCTCCGCGCGCGAATCACTCACCAGCGCGGACGGCGATCTGCTTTTGATCGTCGACGACGCGCACGAGTTGGATAGCCTGTCCGCCACGCTGGTGTATCAGCTGGCCCTGAGCGGTTCAGCGCGGCTTTTGGTCACTGCGCGCTCGGACACTCAGCTGGCCGACGTCGTCACCGCGTTGTGGACCGATCAGCTGCTCAGCCGCATCGAGGTGCAGCCACTGGATGCCCAGCAGGCTGCGGCGGTGTTGGAGTCGGCGCTGGGTGAGCCGCTACCGAAACCGGTGGCTGACGACGTCTTCGGTCGCAGCAGGGGCAACCCGCTGTATCTGCGCCACATTGTCGAAGATGGCGTCCTGGTGCGGGCCGACGACGGCTGGCGCTACGTCGACGACGAGCGGTTGTCGCTGTCCGCCCTGATCGACGGCCACGTCAGCGCGCTGTCGGAGCCGGCGCGCACCATGCTGGACTACCTGGCCATCGCCGAACCACTGTCCCGCGCCGACTTGGCGGCGTTAGCCGGCGGGCAGGCCGTCGAGGACGCCGGGGGCGTAGTCGCCGTCGACGACCACGGACTGGCGCACCCGGCCCATCCGCTCTACGGCGAACGCGCCCGCGCCGCGCTGACACCGCAGCGCGCGCGATCGCTGCGCGCAGCGGTGGTCGCACAGCTGGCAAAGCATCCGTCCGACCATGTCATCGACCAACTGCGACTGGCAGCGCTAGCGGTCGACAGCGACACCCCCGCCCCGGTCGCCGACCTGGTCAGTGCGGCGCAGCAGGCGCTGCGGCTTGGCGACCTGGTGCTCGCCGAACGGCTGGCGCGAGCAGCGCTGGACCAGACAGATGGGCTGGCGGCGCGGCTGGCGTTGGCCTACACGCTCGCGTGGCAGGGCCACGGCCGAGAGGCCGGAGCAGTGCTGGCCGCAGTCGATCCCAACACGCTGACGGACACCGAGCTGATGGCGTGGGCACTGCCGCGGGCGGCCAACCAGTTCTGGATGCTCAACGAGCCGGAGCGGGCCACAGCCTTCCTGCACACCACCCGCCAGCGAGTCGCGGCGCCAGCTGCCAAGGCCACCCTCGACGCGCTGGCAGCGACCTTCGCGATGAACTCCGGCACCCCGCTGCGTGCGCTGCGGATCGCCACCGACGTGCTGGCGTCACCGCACGCTGACGACGTGGGCGTGGGTTGGGCGGCATCGACTGCGGCGCTGTGCTCGGCTCGCGCTGGCCTGTTCGACAACGTCGAAGCGCTGGCCGCCCGGGCGGTCGCTGGCGAGCATCCGGGTTTGTTGAGGTTCACCAGCGGCTTGGCCCGGGTCACGACGCTGGTCATGGCGGGACGGCTGGACGCGGCACGCTCGGTGGCGCAGCGGTACACCGATTTCGCCGAGCTGCAGCAACCAGGCAGGGCGATCGGCGAGGTGCTCGTCGCGTATGTAGCGATCGCCCAGGGCGACTTCGACACCGCAGTGACGCTGCTAGGCCCGGCCGCCGGTGCGCTGACGCGGACAGGTTATTCGTGGGGGCCGTTGTCGTTGATGCTGCTCGCGCAGGCGCTGGGCCAGCGAGGTGAACAAGTTGAGGCGGCAAAGGTGTTGAGCCGGGCCGAGTCTCGGCACGGCCTGAAATCGGCCCTGTTCACCCCCGAGCTGGCACTGGCCAAAGCGTGGTCGAAATCGGCCCGCGGCGACCAGACCGGAGCGATCGACGCCGCACGGGTGGCTGTCCAGGCCGCTGAACGCGGCGGGCAGTCGGCGATTGCGCTTCGCGCGCTGCAGGACGCGACGCGGCTGGGTGATATGCGCGCGGTGTATCGAGCTCAACGCCTCGTCGTGGAAGTGGACTGCGTGCTGGGCAGGCTGACGCTGGCTCATGCCCGCGCGCTTGCCGCGGGCGATTTCGCCGCACTGGCCGACGTGGCCGCCGACCTCGCCGAGGCGGGGATGCATCCAGCCGCTGCCGACGCCGCAGCCCAGGCCCGGCGGGCTCAGCTGGTCAGATAGCGGCGCAGCATGTCGGCCGCGGCGGTGATTTGCTGCACCGGCACCCGCTCGTCGCGGCGGTGTGCCAGATTGGGGTCGCCGGGCCCGTAATTCAGCGCGGGGATGCCCCGAGCGGCGAACCGCGCCACATCGGTCCAACCGTATTTCGCCCGGACCTGGCCAGCCGCCGCCTCGACCAAGGCTTTGGCAGCGGGCTTGGACAATCCGGGTAGCGCGCCGGCCGCAACGTCGGTCTGCTCGATCCGCACGTCGAGGCCGTCCAAGACGTCGCGAACGTGTTGCAACGCCTCAGCCGCCGAACGGTCCGGGGCGAAACGATAGTTGACGGTCACCGAAGCGGCGTCGGGAATGATGTTGCCGGCAACGCCGCCGTCGATGCGCACTGCCGACAAACCCTCGCGGTACGTGCAGCCGTCGATTTCGACACTGCGGGCCTGATAGCGTGCGAGCCGCTCGAGCACGGCGCCCAGTTTGTGAATTGCGTTGTCGCCCAACCAAGATCGCGCAGAATGGGCCCGGGTTCCGCTGGCGTGGACGACGACGCGCAGCGTGCCCTGGCAGCCCGCCTCGATGTATCCGGCGGTGGGCTCGCCGAGGACCGCGACGTCGGCGTCTAGCCAGTCCGGCAATTCGCGTTCGATGCGCCCCAAACCGTTTGCCGCTGATTCGATTTCCTCGCAGTCGTACAGCACAAGCGTCAAGTCGTGCACGGGCGTAGCGACCGTGGCGGCCAGGTGCAGGAAGACAGCGTCACCGGATTTCATGTCGACAGTGCCGCAGCCGTGCAGCAGCTCGCCATCTCTGCGGCTTGGCAGGTTATCGGCTACCGGGACGGTGTCGAGGTGGCCGGCAAGCAGCACCCGTGTCGGCCGGCCGAGGTGCGTGCGGGCCAGTACGGCGTTGCCGTTGCGGATGATCTCTAAACCCGTCGTCTGGTCACGCAACGCGGCCTCTACCTCGTCGGCAATGCGCCCTTCGGCCCGCGACTCGCTGGGGATGTCG
>Ga0070739_10001234_pt1 | contig 39765 bp, 36 predicted proteins | sample Coa_R1_7_FD_66445 | JGI IMG/M metagenome (GOLD analysis project Ga0070739, IMG submission 66445) | Surface soil microbial communities from Centralia Pennsylvania, which are recovering from an underground coalmine fire - Coalmine... | ecosystem: Environmental > Terrestrial > Soil > Unclassified ...
GTAGGATTCGAACCTACGCGCAACCAGTTATGAGCCGGCCGCTCTACCGCTGAGCTACGGGCCCCGCGAGGGTTCCCGTATTCCAACAGCAGGGCGGCCTCTCCTTATGTCAGGTTAGTGAATGCTCTGCATGCATAGCCCGGATGACGTCGAGGTACCCGGACAGCCGGGCCGCGCGCGAATCGTTTGAATGCGCAGTAACCCGTTACGCAGTTGCGTCAGCGTCATCGTAGAACCGGTGCGCAGGTGCAGGCGTTGAACCGCCGTTAAGGGCAGCGTCATCCTGCCGAAAAAGCCGGACTGGCTGCGGAACGTAACCGCGCCGCCCTGAACGCGCGTTACGACGGCCGCGCCGAACGGTGAACGAGCGCTCGCGCCGGGTCGCATTGCCGGTGCATTTTGCGGCAACGTGCCCATGAACGGCCTGTCGCCCGGATCTTGCAGTGTTGGACGTCCCACGAGCATGCCCGGCCCAATCATGGTTCCGCGTTGCATCACGCGCACGTCGCGCGGAACGCGTGCTTGTTGTGCTATCGCCGGAAGAGCTGTGATTGCGAGCAAACTCGCGCTCAACAGCCCTGCCGCCAGTTTGGTAGGTATAGTCATGATGGGGCAGCTGTGCCCACGAATATGAAAAATGTCTAAATCTATCGTGTAACCGGTGATCTAAAACGCAGGGTGAGCACAGTGCCTGCGGGCACGTAAATGTCGGTCTTCAAACCTTGCGAAACGACATAGCCGCCCGCAGCCCCCAGGAACGCTCCGCCGTGTCCGGTGTGTTTTTTCAACTCGTGACCTGCGACCGCGCCGCCGATCATCATCCCGAGCGTTCGCAGATGATGCGTCTTTGCTTCAAAAGCTTTCATCGAGAGCAACTGCACGTTCACGGGCGATTTCGTGCCGTCCGGCAAAACAATGTCGTCGAAGACGATCGTCATCGCCGGCTTATGCATCGGCCCCGCAGGCTGCACGCCTTCGAGATGGCCTTCGACGACCGTACCGTGCAGCGCCGCGTTTTTGTGCATGAGCGTATCGGTTTGCTGCAACTGGAACGGCTGTCCGTCTTTGCTGGATTTCGAACCGATCGGCTCCTGCAGTCTGCCGTAGTATTCCGTACCGGCCGGAACGACGACGGTTCCACCGAGTGCGGCCTGGTTTACCGCGCGGGCGCTTTGCGTTTGCACTTTCGAACTATGGCCGCATGCGGCAAGCATCGTGCAAGTCAGTAAAATGCCTATAGAACGTGCAATACTCATTTTCGCGTCCTTTCTTCAGCGGCGAAGCGCGGTGAATGCAGCCTTGCCCGAATAACGCGCAGCCGCACCCAATTCTTCTTCGATCGCCATCAAGCGGTTGTATTTCGCGATCCGATCGCTTCGCGACAGCGACCCGGTCTTAATTTGTCCGGCGGCGGTCGCGACCGCAATGTCGCTAATTGTGGTGTCTTCGGTTTCGCCGGAACGATGTGAAATGACGGAAGTATATCCGGCTTTGTGTGCCATTTCGACGGCGTCAAGCGTCTCCGTCAGCGTGCCGATTTGGTTGACCTTGATAAGAATTGAATTCGCAACGCCTTCGCGAATGCCGCGCGCGAGGCGCTCGGTGTTGGTGACGAACAGATCGTCGCCGACGAGCTGACACCGCGAACCGATCTCCGCGGTCAGTTTGGCCCAGCCGTCCCAATCATCTTCGGAAAGGCCGTCTTCGATCGAAATTACCGGATACTTCGCAATCAAGTCCCGATAGAACGCGACCATGTCGTTCGCACTGAACGCGCGATCTTTGGTTAGCGGAAAATATTTGCCGTCTTGATAAAATTCGGTCGCGGCGGAATCGAGCGCGATTGCGATATCCGCACCCGCCTTGTAGCCCGCCCGTTCTATGGCTTGCGCGAGCAGATCCATTGCCTGATCGAGCGTATCGAGGCGCGGGGCGTATCCACCTTCATCGCCGACCGTCGTCGGTTGATTTTGTTCGTGCAGCAATTTGCCCAGCGCGTGAAATACCTCAGCGCCGTAACGTACGGCCTCGTGCAGCGACGAGGCGCCGACCGGAACGATCATGCACTCCTGGAATTGCAGCGCGCCTTCAGCGTGTTTGCCGCCGTTGATGACGTTCATCATGGGCACGGGAAGCGTAGAGGCCGCAGGTCCGCCCAAATATCGAAAAAGCGGCAACGAAAGGCTCGCAGCCGCAGCTCGCGCGGCCGCAAGCGAGATGCCGAGAATTGCATTCGCCCCGGTCTTGCTTTTATTCGCCGTGCCGTCGAACTCGATGAGCCGCTGGTCGATCTCACGCTGCGCGGTCGCATCTTGCCCTTCCAGTGCCGGTCCCAGCACATCGTTCACGGTGGCGACCGCTTTCAAAACGCCCTTGCCGTTGTAGCGTGATTTGTCGCCGTCGCGCAGTTCGACCGCTTCATGCGCGCCGGTGGACGCGCCGGATGGAACCATTGCCTCTTCGACAAAGCCGAAGCTCGTCGCAACGCTTACTGCGACCGTCGGGTTACCGCGCGAGTCCAGCACTTCACGCGCGTGCACCCCTTCGATGATCGGGCGTCCTCCGCCGCGCAGTGATTCCAGCGACATCTACTTCTCCAAGATCCAGCGCTCGAGATCGTGCTTGCGCGTTACGTATTCTTTGGCGTCAAAGAAGATCGCGAGCTCCTTCTCTGCGCTCTCGTGGGAGTCGCTTCCGTGCACCAGATTGCGGCCGATCGTCGAGGCAAAATCTGCGCGGATGGAACCCGGGTCCGCATTGAGCGGATTGGTCGCGCCCATGATTTGCCGGCAGCCCGCGATCGCGTCTTCGCCTTCAACACACATCGCGACGAGCGGCGCACTGGTGATGAAGTCGACCAAGCCTTGAAAGAACGGTTTGCCTTCGTGCTCGCCGTAATGCCGGCGGGCTCGTTCGCCGTCGAGCTGCATCAGCTTCATCGCGACGATCAGATAGCCGCGGCGCTCGAAGCGCGAAATGATTTCACCGACCAAACCGCGCGAGACGGCATCGGGCTTACAAAGAATGAGCGTACGTTGGATTGCCATAGCCCGCCTCAAATACGGGCCGGGGGCAAGGCAAGCCTGCACCGCGAAAGCGGCGTGCGGTGAGCCGCTTTTCTCGCATCGAACGCGTCGCCGTTACCGGCAGCACCAATGAAGACATCGCCGGCGTTCTCGGCGACGAACGGGCGCGCGGCCTGACGCTTGTCGCCGACTATCAAGAACGCGGCAGCGGCCGAAAAGGACGCTCCTGGATCGCTTCACCCGGCAGCGCGCTGCTCTGCACGATCGCGCTGCCGGACGCACTACCGGCCGCGGATCTGTGGATCGTACCGTTTTGGACGGCGCTTGTCGTTGCGAGCGGCATGCGCGACTTCGGCATCGAGCCGATCGTGCAGTGGCCGAACGATTTGCTGATCGCCGATCGAAAAGTTGCCGGCATCTTGTGCGTGTCGCGCGTCATCGGCGAGTACGCTTGGGTGGGTTGCGGCATCGGTCTGAACGTTATGCGCCCAAGCAACGATGAACTCGAAAAGATCGTGCCGCCGCCTGCGTTCGTCTCCGACGTTGCGCGAGTGGAACGCGACGAGCTGTTAAACGCGATCCTGAGCCACGCCGACGCGACGTACGACGAGCTCGAAACGCCCGCGAAAGTTATGTACGCGTGGGAACGTGCCGCGCGCATCCCCGGTGCGCGCTATCGCATACTGCGCGACGGTGAAACCGAACCGTTCGATGCAACGGCGCTTCGCTTAGTGACTGGCGGGTCGCTGCTGGTCGATCGCGCCGGCGAGGAGATCGAGATCAACCTCGCCGATGCTCGGGTATTGCGTTGAAGTAGCCCTTGGACAGGCTCAGGGATCGTTCGATACCCACGATGACAATGTCGTGCCGTATCTTGTGCTGGAACTACTTAACGACCCCGCCGAGCGCGATGTTTGCGCCTTTAATGGCCGTCACGGCGGCGCCCTCGGCGCCTCCGTCGATGCTCAAGCAAAGATTCGACGACGTATTCACGCTCGCGGGTTTCGGAATCATCTTTGCCGTCACGCCCGCATCTTTGAGCGCCTTGGTGGCGATCATTGTATCGGCGTTACTAGCGAAGAATAGGATGACGTCAGCCACGTTGCACCTCTACTTCGCCGAAGCTCCGTGCACGAGTTTGTCCAGACCCGACGCAACGTCGTTGAGCTCCGCGACGCGCGTAACCGCTTGTTGCAGACGGTTGCTCATTTCTTGCGAGAGCGTATCGATGACGATCATGTCGCCGTGCAGCTCGTCGTTGACCGCACGCAGCTCCGCAACTTTGGACGATCCGCCGCCGCTGCCGAGTTCGCTGATGAGCTGACCGGCGCGTTCGACGGCCGCCTTCGTGGCTGCAACGTGATCGCCGGAAACCTCGCCGCCGACGATTGCAACGCCGAGTTCCTTGGCCGCCGCACTGACCTGTTCGCTGCGCTTGGCGATAGCGTTTGAGATACGCTGAACGACCGGAAGCGCAACGACCAGCGCAATCAGCATTGCGAGCAGCCCCCAGAGCACGAACGTTTCCGTCATATGATTGATGATCGCAGTAATCTGCGACTTCGGCGTACCGTACCAGCGCGCGCCGATAACCGTGTCCTGATCGTCGGTGATCGGATCGAGGCGCGCCAGATACACGGTGCCGCCCTCATTGTCCTCGCCAATCCACGGCGTGCCGGCGCGCGCCCTCGCGTAGGCGGGGACCTGCGTATCGATTACGCGCGTACCGTCGGGTTCGCTAATCGTGCTCGAGATCGTCGCGTCGCCGTCGAGTACCGCCGTTTGTCCGCCCAGCGCGTGCGTGCTTTGATCGACAAGATCGTAATAGTGATTCATCAGCACGCCGCCGTAAATTGCGCCCAGCGTCCGTTCGTTCTGGTCGCTCATCGGCGCCGTAGCGATAAGCGCAAGACCTTTATCGATATGCTCGACGGTCTTGTTGCCGCTCTTCACGTCAGTTACGACCTGCGAGTCGAGCCCTTCGCCCGCCAGTTCGCCCGGCGGGATGATCGCTGCACTGCTGACGGTCTCGCCCGTGAGCGCGCGTTGCACGTACTTGTTGTCCCGCACCGAACCGCCCGCGCCGCCGTTTGCCCGCGCAACGACGTTGCCCTGATTGTCGACGACGGTCAAAAACGAGAGGCCCGACGTGCGCGCGATGTTCGAGAGCTGGTCCTGCAGGGCTTGTTTGTTGCCGCTTTGCAGACTCTTACGCAGCGCGTCCGAGACGGCGTCCTGCGCGATCAGCAATCGAATCTGGTCTTTGCGTGAGTCCCAATATCCGCCGAACGCGTTTGAACCGTTGGTGACCTGCGTGCGGCCTTGATCCATCAGATCGCGGGTGAGCGTCAGCCGCGCCGCCGCAACACTGATGACGAAAAAGAGTACAATTGCGGCGACGATGGTGCCGAGCAGGCGCACTCGCATACTCATACCGTTTCTCCCTCCGAGTCGGTGTCGTTGACCTTGAATTGCGCCAGTCGGCTGTCGATACGGCCGGCGAAATCGTTGACCTCATTGACCGAGTCCAGCATGCGTTGCGCCGCTTCGGTCACTTCCTTGTTGACGTACGTGAGCACCTCGACGGACGAGGCGTTCTGCTGCGAAATCGTGGCGATATTGCGGAATGCCACATTGACTTGATCGGAATGTGAAGACATCTGCTGCGTCGCTTGAACGTTGAGCTGCACGGACCGCGTGATCTCTTCGATCGATCGGATCACCTGATACGAGTTGCTGCTCATCGCGCGCGCGACCGACGAGATTTCGGAAATCTGCTGGTTCGCGCCGAGTACCGCCTCGACGATCTGACGCAGCGCGCCCGACGCAGAGTTCGTGCTGTTGACGCCTTCCTCGACGCGTTCGGTGAGCCGCTCCATCGCGTTCACGACTTCGGAAATGACGTTTTGCGTCGATTGAATGTGCGCCGCGATCTCTTTGGTGGCTTGCACGCTGCCGTCGGCAAGTTTGCGGATTTCCGTTGCAACGACGGCAAAACCGCGGCCGTGCTCGCCGGCGCGCGCCGCCTCAATTGCGGCATTGAGCGCGAGCAGGTTCGTCTGTTCGGCGATGCGGTCAATGACTTTGACGATGTCGCCGATCTGCTCGGAATTGCTGCCCAATTGCGCAATGTCGCCGCCGAGCTCCGAGATTGTCGAGCGGATCGTGTCCATGCCCTCGACGATGGTGTGAATCGCCGTATCGCCGCGTTCGGCGGTGTGCGAGGTCTCGGTTGAAATCGAGGCAAGCGAGTCGACCTGCGCGGTAACCTGTTCGATCGAGGTCGCCATGTTCGTAACGGCGAGCGACGTCTCGTCCAGACTACGCGTCTGCTCTTCGGCCGCCGCCGCAATAGCGTTGATGGTTTCCGTGAGCTGCGCGACTTTCTGCGTCGCTTGTTCGACGATGTTCGACTGCTCGTTGATGCCTTCGTCGAGCTGTCCTTGCGCGACAGCCGCGCCTTCGATGACCGCAAGCGCAGTCGACGCGGTGGTTTGCAGTTCACTGCCTGCGCCGCCGAGCTGCGTGGCGTGTTCGTGCAGGTTAGCCAAGAACTCGCGCATTCCGAAGATCAGTTTGTTGAGCGCAATCGCCAGTTCCGAAAGCGCGGTATCGGAAACCGCCAGATTCTTGGTGAAGTCGCCTTGCGAGACCTCGCGGATGCCGGACGCCAGTGCGGAGATCGAACCCTGCAACCCTTCAGCGCGCGGCAAGGCGACGTTAGCGGAGCCGAACAGCGCCGGAAAACGATCGCCTTCATTTTCTATCGGAATGATTTCGCCCGCAAAAAGCAGACTCACGATCGCGCCGAGCACGCCCAGCAGCAGGCCGGTGCCGGCTGCGGCGGGCAGATGGTGATGTTGACGTACGGCGAAATCGATCGCGCCGACGGCGATCGCGAGAACCGGTCCCATCGGAACGCCGACAAGCGCAGCCGTGAGCGTCACGAGCGCCAGTAGAATGAGTTCGAAGCCCGCGTAGCGCGCACCGTACCACGCCAACGCGAAACACAAAATCGCAGCAGTTGCCGCAACAACGATTCGAGGCACGATTCCTAGTCGCGAACGCCAGGCTACGAGTCGGGCTTGGATCACGGACACCTCAAGCGGGAAATGGGGGCACCCCGCCCCTTATCCGAATCTACGGCGTAAAGAGAAAGATTATTTAGTCCGGCGGCCGGGAGTTTTGGCCCACCTGCGGAAGCAGGCAAGCAAGCGAATCAGCGCGTCGCTAACTGCGCGCGCGGCTGCGCTTGTCGCAGACGTCACACAGGTGTGACATCTTGTTGTCCGTTTCGAAGATCGAGTTCGAATAGTACATCGCGCAGCGCGCGTTGTAACAATGCTTGAGCCCGATGGCGTGGCCGAGCTCGTGCACCGCTTCCTTCAGCGTTCGCTGAAATAGCAGATTATCGTCGGCATCTTCACCGTAAAACTCGCCGCGCAAGCGATGCAGCGACACGACGGCGATTCGCCGCTGCTCGTCGGCGTCGCCGAAGATGTAGCGATGCGAGGTTTTGTACAAATCGAATTCGGTGATTGCCAGCAGCAGGCCGTTTCCATCGGGATACTGGCGCACCACTTTGCTCGTAAGCGTCGAGAGGAACATTTGACCGCGCGTGCTGTTGACCGCGCTGCGCGGAACGGCAAGCGCGCGTTCCACCTCGATGTGATAGAGGAACCGCTCCTCCAAACAGAGGCCCAAGCGCGCGAGGAATGCCGGGTCGATTGCGTTGATCGGAACGATGCGCAGCTGCGTGTCCATCCTGGAGCGGTGTCTTTCGACGCCGGCGCGAAGTCGCCTCGCATGGTTGTCGGCATCGGCATGGACCTCGCCGAGGTCGCGCGCTACGAGTTCGATGAGAACAAACTCGCGTGGTTCGCGCGCAAGGTTTATACCGAAGAAGAGATCGCGTACATTATGCGCAAACGCAACCGCGCGGAGCGCCTCGCCGGCTTCTTCGCCGCCAAAGAAGCTACGCGCAAAGCATTCGGCCACGCGATCGTGTGGCGCGAGGTCGGCGTCTCGCACGAGCGAAGTGGAAAACCGGTGATCCGGCTCTACGGCCGGGCCGCACAGCTGCCCGAGCGCCGCGGCGTGACGCGCATTCATCTTTCGATCACGCACACTGCGACGCTCGCCGCTGCAGTCGTCGTGCTCGAAGGAGATGCTTCGTAACATGTACGTGCTCACGCCCAAACAAATGCGTGAGGCCGACGGGCAAGCTATGCAGCGCATCGGCAATGTGGCGCTCATGCGTGCTGCGGGCGAACGCATTGCCGACGTTGCCAAGCGGTACGCGCGCGGATCGCGCATCGTTGCGTTCGCGGGGCCGGGAAACAACGGCGGCGATGCGTTTGCCGCGCTCGCGCTGCTCGACACGTACGATCGGGTCATATATGCGCAGCCGGCGCCGAATCCGTCGGAGGCGCGGCTCGATGCAGAGACGCGCGCGAAAGCTGCAGGCGTCGACGTACGGCCGTTTCCGGATACGGAAACGGCAGCGCGCGCGGCAATCGCCGACTGCGGACTCATCATCGCGGGTTTGGTCGGAACGGGCGCACGTCTTCCGCTGCCGGGTGTTTACGCCCCCGTAATCGCGGCGATGAACGACTCGGAGATTCCCGTGTTGGCGATCGATATTCCGCCCGGCGTCGATGGCGAGAGCGGCATGGTGATCGAACCGGCAGTTCGCGCCGACGTTACCGTCACGCTCGCCGCGCTAAAACCTGGATTGCTGCTTTCACCGGGACGCTCGAATTGTGGTGAACTGTGGCTCGGCGCCATCGGAATGCCGCGCGACACGTTGCAGGCACGTTCGCGCGAGTACCGTGCGATGGACGATGCGGAATTTTTGCAGCTGCTGCCGCGCCGCGCCGACATGTCGGACAAACGCAGCGCCGGTGCGCCGCTCATCATCGCGGGTTCGGAACAATTTCCCGGGGCCGCCATTCTTAGTTCAATGGGGGCCGCGCGCGCCGGTGCGGGGTACGTCACGGTCGCAACGCCGCAGAGCGCAGCAGCAACGCTTCGCACGCATCTAATCGAACAAGTGGTCGTGACGTTCGACGCAGGCACGCCGGCGAGCGAGGTCGTTCGCGATCTGCTCGAAGTCGCAAAGCGCTGTTCCTCAATCGGTATCGGACCGGGCCTCGCGCTCGACGACCGGATGGGCGAGATCGTACGCGGAATCGTCCGGCAAACGGAGCTGCCTGTCGTAGCCGATGCGAGCGCGCTTTTTCATTTCGCAAAGAACCTCGACGCGTTGCGCGACAAGAACATTGTGCTGACGCCGCACGAGGGCGAGTTCGCACGGCTTTCCGGTAAGGGGACCATCAAAGAAGGCGAGCGCGTTGCGCGCCTGCGTGAATTCGTCGATCGCACCGGCGTTACGACCCTGCTGAAGGGTCAGGCGACACTCGTGTATGACGGTTCAACGGTGCACATCAATACCACGGGAACGACCGCGCTCGCAACCGCCGGCACCGGCGACGTGCTGACCGGCGTTATCGCGACGCTGCTCTCGCAAGGGCTATCGCCCGTCGATGCGGCGCGCGCGGGCGCATATTGGCACGGGCTCGCGGGAAAGCATGCTGTATCGGTTCGCGCGCGCGGCGTCATTGCGCGCGATATCTACGAATCACTTCCCGCCGCACTTCCCAAGCCCGACATCGAAGAGCGCGAACTGCTGCGAATTTTTTAAGCGAGGTACGCCGCTATGGAACCGCGACGTTTTGGTCCGATCGCTATACGAGCTGCCGCAATCGCAACGCTTTCCGCTGGAGCGTGTGCCGTGGGAGCTTTCGCAATTGGAGCGCTCGCGGTGGGCGCGTTCGCCGTCGGGCGGTTTTCCGCGCGGCACGCAACCTTTAAGGAGGTGCGGATCGAGCGCCTCAGCGTCGGCGAGCTGCACGTCGATCGACGCGTCTAATGCGAGTGTTCCAGCTCTAGCGCGCTCCCGCCGACGATCCGCCAGCGATCGTCGATTCTTAGCCAAAATCGCGTGAACAGCAGCGTGAGCCGCATCGATTCGGTCGCAAGCTCGGCTCGCACGCTGACTACGGCCGCGTTTTCGAATGCACGGATTCGCAGATCGCTCGTTTCGAAGCTTTTGAGTTTTCGAACGCCGGCAGGCTGGTGCGCGCGCAGGACTTGTTCTTTGGTGTAGATGTTCCCGTCTTGACTTGTAAACGTAAATCCGTCGACGAGCAATTCGTCGAGCAGATCGGGGTCCGTTATGACATCCGCCTGCTTCACGCGTTCTTCGAGTTCACGAATCTCTGCTTCTGTGCTCACGGCGATTTGTCCGAAAAGAAAACGAGTTGCGGTTCAATGCGTTTACCCACGATGCGAATGATACCATACGAGAAGTTCGCTTGCCGCCGCTTGTCCGTCGGCGACCCGGGATTAAAAAGCAGCACGCCGTCATGCCAATGACAATACGGCACGTGCGAATGTCCGAAGAGGATAGCACTCACATCATCATGCTCGAACGCATTTTCAGCGCGCGCAAGCGTTGAACGGCCGATACCGTCGTGGCCATGTACCATGCCGATCCGTACGCTTCCCAGTTCGAGGATTTTCTTTCGGCCGAACCGTTTCACGAGCTGCGGCGGATCGTTGTTGCCGGCGACCGCTTCGAGCGGCGCTACGGCTTCGAAGATCGGAATTGCCATCGCGTCCACCATGTCGCCGCAATGTGCGATTAGATCGACCGAATGCAGCGTTAGTCCATCACGAAGCGCCGCGGGCAGCGCCTTTCCGAAACGCGGCATGTGCGTGTCCGAAACGACGCCGATCGTTATCGCGCGTTTTGCCAATATGAAGGCAGCCAGTAGTACAGCGTGGTGGTATCCTCGGGTTCCGGCAAGCCGTCAAAGTCCACCGGTGGATGCGCAGGCTCGTCGATATCGAGATCGATTCCGCGCCAATCGGGATCCCGCTCATCTTGCGGGCCGGGAAAGCGCACGTTTTTCAACGCAGCGGCGTCTTTAGCACCTAGGATGGAGTAGTTCATCTGCGCGTCGACAAGCGATATCCCGTTCGGCATGCCGTTGAACGTGGGAAAGCGCAAATGCATAACGTCATCGCGCCACCCGCAAATCGGGCAGTCGTCTTCCGTGCCGGGCGGCCCGCTAAAAACGCGATAGCCGCAGCACGGACACGTGTATTTTTGCCGGCCTTCCACGGCCTAGATGTACCCCGGATTGCCGGGGTGCCGCGCTACTGCGAGTCCGTCGGCTGCGGCGTAGGCACCGGCTGCAGCGGGGTCACGAAGCTTTTCGGGACTTGAAAGCGCACGTACCGGAAACCGGCGTTGTTGTCTTCTGTGCCGGAGTTGCATTTCAGGAACATCTTGGTGATCGGCTGCCCGTTCCAATTCGTGATGACGTACACGAGTTGCACGTGTTGCTTTGGATGCAGCGTATCCGGCGGGTCGTTCAAGCTGGGCGCAATGAAGGCGCCGTTCGGCGCTTCTTCATCGATTTGGCTGCCGTCCGCGAGTTCGAATCCCAAATTCACGCCGGGAATCCCAATGGCTTTGTCGCCGCTGGGGTTTTGCATGTCAACGGTAACGATGATGTAGCCGTTGGTGCCGTTTGGGCCGCCGGCTTTCTGCAGAATTGCGCGGCCATCGGGTTGCGCGACGGTCTCGATTTTGTCGACGCGCGTGCGCATGCCGGCAAAGTTGAAATAGGTATTCAGCGGCTTATCGGTGAGTTTGTCGATCCCATCGGCGCGCACCGGCGTGGCGAGGCCGGCGAACAGGAGCGATGCAACGATGGTGGTGGTCGTGAATCGCAGATACATGACACCTCCAAAAAGCGGCAAGGAGTGTACCTACGAAAAACCAACCTGCGTTCTCCTCTCACGCGCCATGCATAAGGGATAGTATCAATTTCCTATTGCGTTATGGCGCGGCACGGTTGCGCGGCACGTTTCGAGCGGCTGATTTTCTTATCGCAGTAGGTTCTGCAGCGCATCCTCGTCGAGGATCTCGATGCCGAGTTCTCGCGCTTTGGCATACTTGCTGCCCGGATCGTCGCCGGCGACCACGTAATCGGTCTTCTTGCTCACCGAGCCCGTAACTTTACCGCCGGCGTTTTGGATGAGCGCCGTTGCATCTTCGCGTGTGAGGCTCGGCAGGCTGCCGGTAAGAACGAACGTTTTGCCCGCGAGCTTTCCGTCCCCGGCCTTCGCGGATTTGGGCGCGGTCATGGCGACGCCCGCGTCGCGCAGGCGCTCGATCATCGCAAGGTTTGCGCGCTGCTGGAAAAAGAGGTGTACGCTCGACGCAACCTCGGGACCAATGCCATCCGACTGCTGCAACTCATCGGGACTTGCATTTGCAATCGCGTCGATGGAGCCGAAGTCGCTGGCCAAAATCTGCGCCGTTTGCGTTCCGACAAAGCGAATTCCAAGCCCTGTAAGCAGACGTGCGAGGCCGCGCTTCTTCGAGGCATCGATGTTGCGCAGGAGATTCGAAATCGTCTTTTCACCGGTGCGCGGAACGTGCGCCAGGCGGTTTGCGTCCAGGTTGTAGATATCCGCAATGTTCTTTACCAAGCCTAGCTCGGTAAGCTGCTGCGCCATCACGTCGCCGATGCCTTCGATGTCCATCGCGCCGCGCGAACAAAAATGACGGACGCGCTCGAGCACTTGTGCGGGGCACGTCGCATTGGTGCAGCGCGACATCGCCTCACCGACCGGATGATCGACGTCCGCGCCGCAGACCGGACATGTGTCGGGCATAGAAAATTCGGGAAGCTTGCCTTTGCGTTCGCTCAAAACCGGCCCGACGACGCGCGGAATCACATCGCCGGCGCGAACGACGAGGACCGTATCGCCGACGCGAATGTCGTTGCTGCGAATGTATTCGAGGTTGTGCAGCGTAGCATTTTGGACCGTAACGCCGCCGATTTTCACCGGGGCGAGCACGGCGTTGGGGTTGAGCGTGCCCGTACGCCCCACGGTAATCGTAATATCGAGCAGCTTTGTGCGCGCTTCACGTGCTTTGAACTTGTATGCGATGGCCCAGCGCGGATCGCGCCCGGCAACGCCGAGCTGTTCCTGCAGCGCAAGATGGTCCACCTTAACGACGACCCCGTCAATCTCGTAATCCAGTTCGTCGCGCTTTACTTCCCACTGCTCGCAGTACGCAATCACTTCTTCGATGGACTCAAACCGTGCGACGTTCGGATTCACCGCAAATCCGAGCGCCTTCAGGTATTCCAGCGATTCCCACTGCGTCTTGATCGATTTTGCGCCCTCGAGCTCCCCAATCGAATACGCAAAGAACGACAGCTTGCGCTCCCGCGTGAGTTTCGGATCCAGTTGGCGCACGCCGCCGGAAGCCGCATTGCGCGGATTCGCGAACGCCGGCAAGCCTTCGCGTTCACGTTTGGCGTTGAGCTTTTCAAAATCGCTTTTTCGAAGGTAGACTTCGCCGCGGGCCTCGATGATGGCCGGCGCTTTTCCTCGAAGGCGCAGCGGAACCGACCCGATCGTCCGCAAGTTCGGGGTAACGTCCTCGCCGATTCGTCCGTCGCCGCGCGTGCCGCCGCGTTCCAGTTCGCCGCCGCGATACCGCAGTGACGTTGCTAGACCGTCGATCTTCAATTCGGCGACGTACGCGGCGCTGCGAATGCCCGCGAGTTTACGTACGCGCTCGTCGAATGCGCGCATCTCTTCAGGGCTGACCGCATTGGCAAGACTGAGCATCGGCCGATGATGCTCGTACGGCGCGAACTTTTCCGATGGTGCGGCGCCCACGCGCTGGGTAGGCGAGTGGGGCGTGCGCAGTTCGGGATAGCGATCTTCGAGATCGAGCAGCTCGCGAAAGAGATCGTCGTATTCGGCATCCGCGATTTGCGGGTCGTCGAGGACGTAATAACGGTAATTCGCGTCGTCGATGCGTTTGCGAAGCTCTTCGGCGCGCGTTTCGGGCCGCTTTACGCTCATGAGGCGACTTTGTGCTTGCGGCTCGCACTCATGATTTGGATCGGGTACCCGTCGGGATCCCCGATGATGGCGATGCGTCCAAACGTTTCATCGTACGGGTCCTGAAACACCGGTACGTTAAACGAGGCGCAGTCGGCGACGAACCGGTCTACGTTGTCGACGGTGAAGCCGAGTTGCAGCGAACCGGGACGAACCGCGACAAGTTCGCTCTTCGGATGCAGCACCAGCGTAGCGCCGTTGCCGAGCTCGAGCTCGACCCAGTGCGGCGCCTTATCCGTTTTCAGCTTGAGCCCCATCACGTCGCGATAAAAGTCGCGCGAGCGTTTTAAGTCGGCGCAGACCAGCATGGCCACCCAAAATTTTGTCACGAAGCCACCTTCATGGCAAAGTCATTCTTGTCATGCTGAGGGACAAGAAACGACAGCTACGCTTCGACGGCGATGCGTCCGCCCTTCGCGAGATCGTCGAGCACCCGCAGGTTCTCGCGCTCGAGCGCCTCAACCGTGAGCGCGTCCGGATGAAGGTGACCGACGGCGCGCTGATCCAGCAGCACCGGCACGAGATACTTGCCGGTGTACGAACGCTCGTTCTTTGCCAGCTCTTCGGGCGTACCGGTGCCCACGACCGTGCCGCCGCGATCGCCGCCTTCGGGACCCAGGTCGATGAGATAATCCGCAGTCTTGATGACGTCGAGATTGTGCTCGATAACCAGGACCGAATTTCCGGACTGCACCAGACGCTGCAACACTTCGAGCAACTTGTGAATGTCCGCAAAGTGCAAGCCCGTCGTCGGTTCGTCGAGGACGTAGAACGTGCGTCCGGTTGAACGGCGCGAAAGTTCGGTCGCGAGCTTCACGCGCTGCGCTTCTCCGCCCGAAAGGGTCGTCGCAGGCTGCCCCATCTTGATGTAGCCTAGACCCACGTCGCAGATCGTGTTGAGCTTGTTATGGATGCGTGGAATCGCCGAGAAGAACTCATTGGCTTCATCGACGCGCATTTCAAGCACGTCGGAAATCGTTTTTCCTTTGTACTTGACCTCGAGCGTTTGCGCGTTATAGCGCTTACCTTTGCAGACTTCACACGGCACGTACACGTCGGGCAGAAAGTGCATCTCGATTTTGATGATGCCGTCACCCTGACAGGCTTCACAGCGGCCGCCTTTGACGTTGAACGAGAAACGGCCGGGCGTGTAGCCGCGCATTTTCGCTTCGGGCACCATCGAGAATAGCTCGCGAATCTGATCGAACGCGCCGGTATATGTGGCGGGATTGCTGCGCGGCGTGCGGCCAATCGGCGATTGATCGATGACGACGAGCTTGTCGAGCTGATCGACGCCCTTCACGGTGCCGTACGTTCCGCTGGCCGGCTGCCCATGCAGATGCTGATTGAGCGCCTTGACCAGCACCTCGTTCACCAGCGTCGATTTACCGCTGCCGCTGACGCCGCTGACGCATGCGAATGCACCGATCGGAAAGTCAACGTCGATGCCGCTCAGATTATTGGCCTTCGCGTTCTTGACGCGAAGCCACCCGCGCGGCGCGCGGCGGCGTTTGGGAATCGGAATAAACTTGCGCCCCGAGATGTACGCGCCGGTCGCGGACTGCGGATGTTCGATGATCTGTTCGAGCGCACCGACCGAAAGGATATGTCCGCCTTCTGCGCCCGCACCAGGCCCGATGTCGACGACGACGTCTGCCGTGCGGATCGTATCCTCGTCGTGCTCGACGACGATAAGCGTGTTGCCCAGGTCCCGCAGCGTACGCAGCGTGGCCAGTAACCGATCGTTGTCGCGCTGATGCAAACCGATGGACGGCTCGTCTAAAATGTACAGTACGCCGACCAGCGAGCTGCCGATCTGCGTCGCCAGACGGATACGCTGCGATTCACCGCCCGAAAGCGTCGTCGCAGAGCGCGCCAGCGTCAGGTAATTCAGGCCGACGTTCGTCAAGAAGCCAAGCCGCGCGCGGATCTCTTTGAGCACCTGCTGCGCGATCTGCTCCTCGCGCGCGTTGGGTTTGAACTCGGAGAAGAAGCGTTCGCACTGCTCGATCGACATGCGCGTGAGCCGATCGATGTTCGCGCCGCCGACCGTTACGGCCAGCGCTTCGGGTTTCAACCGGGCGCCTTTGCACTGCGGACAGGTTGATGCCGACATGAACTTCTCGATGTCTTCCTTGACATAGTCGCTCGACGTTTCGCTGTAACGGCGCTGCAGGTTGTTGATGACGCCTTCGAAGGTCGCGCGATATTCCCATACTTTGCCGGCACGCGACTCGTAGGCAAAATTCTGTTCGCGATCCGTGCCGTAGAGAATAATATCGAGCACTTCGTCCGACATTTTGTTGATCGGGGTCGTCGTTTTCACTCGATACTTGCGCAGCACGCGCTCGAGCTGCTGCAAGTAATACGGATTCATCGAGGGAAAACGGCCGCTGCCGATCGCTTTGCTCCACGGCACGATCGCACCGTCGTCGATCGACTTGCTGCGATCGGGAATGACTTTCCACGGATCGATCTCGATCTTCTCGCCCAGTCCGCTGCAGCCGGGGCACGCGCCGTACGGGGAATTGAACGAAAACAGCCGCGGCGCAAGTTCTTCGAACGACAGTCCGCAATAGACGCACGCAAACGCTTCGCTAAACGTCAGTTCGCGGTTCTGCTTGCTCTGGGCGTCCTCCACAAGCACCGTCACAATGCCCGTCGACAACCGCAGGGTCGTTTCCACGGAATCCGTGAGCCGTTTGCGGATATCCGGCTTCATCACCAAACGATCGACGATCACTTCAATCGTGTGCTTGCGTTTTTTGTCCAGAACGATCTTCTCGCGCAGCTCTTTGGTTTCACCGTCTACGCGAACGCGCGAGAAACCCTCTTTGGCGATCTCCTCGAAGAGCTTGGTGTACTCGCCTTTGCGGCCGCGCACGAGCGGCGCGAGCAGTTGAATGCGGGACCCTTCGGCGAGTTCCATGATGGAATCGACGATTTGTTCGCTCGTTTGCGAGCTGATTTCGCGGCCGCAGTTGTAACAGTGCGGCACGCCGATGCGCGCAAAGAGCAACCGCAGATAATCGTAAATCTCGGTGACCGTGCCGACCGTCGAACGCGGATTGCGCGAGGTCGATTTTTGGTCGATGGAGATCGCGGGCGACAGACCTTCGATGTAATCGACGTCCGGCTTCTCCATTTGTCCGAGAAACTGCCGCGCGTACGACGAGAGCGATTCCACATAGCGGCGCTGGCCTTCGGCATAGATCGTGTCGAAGGCAAGCGAGGATTTCCCCGATCCGGACAGTCCCGTTATGACGATGAGCCGGTTTCGCGGAAGAACCAGGTCGACGTTCTTGAGGTTATGTTCGCGCGCGCCCTTAATGATAATGGAGTCGAGCCCGCGAGGGGCCGCTCCATTGCCATGATGGCTATGCGTCAGGGGCGTGTCGTCGTGAGGCATGCAGTGCTATTCAACACGCCCCCGCGCGGATTCGTTTCGGCCGCTTAGACTGTCGGAGGAGGCGGGCTAGCCGTCGGCGGCGTGCCGACGCCTACAGCTTCGACGGTCGAGCGCAGCTTGATGTACTCCCCGACGATGACGAGCGTCGCAAATACCGTCACCACCTGCAGAATCAGCTGGCGCACGATCATGCCGACCAGCGGAATGCCGTGGAAAATATTGGCGATCCAACCGGCGATCAGGAACGCGATGCCGAGCAGTACGACAATAACGAGCGTCGCAACAAAGTTCTTCGACGTGATACGCGCGGATTCGCCGATCGCTTCGGTTGCGCCGCGGCTGCCGACGATCACTGCCGGCAACGTATACAAGAAGAACAAATAGAATGCGAGCAGTGCAAGGCCCAGCGTCGGAATCGAAAGCGCGACCGCAACGCAGCCCAGCAAGAACAGCAGCACGACGGCAATGAAAATCTGCGCTGCATCGTCGCGGAATGCCGCAGCACCGTCGTTTAGCGTTGCCGTTCCGGAACGCCACGCCGCGCCGGCCATGCCGGTCGTGTACGCGATCACCAAAATACTCGCAAGCATGATAACTGCGAGCACCAAGACGGCGCTTAGAAATGCCGACATGACGCCTGCGCCACCCATGCCCACAGCGGTAAAGCCGACCCCGGAAGCTATGCCGTAGAGCGTCAGCAGCCACACGACGATGGCGGCGACGATACCGATCACGATGCCGGGGACGATCATAATCCAGTTATTGCTTAGGAGTTGCCACGCGCGTCCAAAAGTGCTGCCCAAGTCCTCTGAAGATTGCATGAGGTACCTCCAGACAATGAGGGTAGGGCTAGATTAGGAAGGAGTTCGGAAGAAGCGCTTAACGGGCCTTAGTTTTTTAACGCGGTACCGCGCCGCAGTTTGAGGTATTCACCGACGACGACCAGCGTGGCGTACGCAACGACCGCTTCCATGACGATCCACGACACTGCCTCACCCAAGAACGGTATGCGGCCCGCGGCGGAGCCGAGAAGACCGCCGACGACTGCGAGGACGACGATCAACACGACCAGCAGAAGCGTCACGCCGAAATTGGACGCGGCAGTGCGGATCGATTCCAGAATGGCATCTTGTGCGGGTAGCTCGGCGACGACGACCGCCGGCATCGTGTAAATCATGAACACCATGTAGACCAGCAAGGAGATCCCGAATGTCGGCACGACCAACGCCGAGGCGACAAGCCCGATAAGAAACAGCAGCGCGAGCGCAACGAGCACTTGCAGCCCCTCGCGCCGGAACGCGTCAACGCCGTCCGCGAGTGTTGCGCTGCCGTGGTCCCAAGCCGCCCCCGCCATCCCGGTCGTGAAAGCGATCGCGACGAGTGCGCCGAGCACACGCAGCCCGAACGCGACGATCGTTCCGAAGAACAGCCAAAACGCGCCGGGACCCTGCGCGTTCAGATCGCCGAAGAATCCCCACGATAAAAACCCCGAAGCTGAAAGCACGTACGCTACCAGGGCGCTTAGAACGCCGACGATGAGCGAGGGCACGACGATGATAGCGTTGCGCCGCAATAACAGCAGCGCAGTGCCGAAAACGTCTTTCATAACAGGTGACTCGCCGCTTGCGCGATCGATGGAACGATGGCGTGCGGCTTGGGTGCGCCGGGCGGTACGCTCTCGTTGCGCACGTTGACCCAAATCGTGTACAAGCCCGCTTCCAACGCACCGGACACGTCGCGATCGTAGCGATCGCCCACCATTGCACTCCGTGACGGAGAGCCCGCGAGTTTTTGGCAGGCATGCGCAAAGAGCAGCGGATCGGGTTTGACCATGCCGACTTCATCGGCTAAAAAAATTGCGTCGAAGTATTCCGTGATTTGCAGAAGTGCGATTTTGTCGCGGTGCGTTTCCGAAACGCCGTTCGTGACGAGCCCGAGCCGCTTACCTCGCGCTTTGAGCGTGCGAAGCAAATCGAGCGCTCCGGGGAAAAGCGAAAAGTATTTCTGCCGGTACGCATTGTAATTGACGGCGCTGCGTTCGGCCAGCGCGGGATCCGCCAGGCCGACCGACGTCAGCGCATTGCCCCACATCGTCGCGCGCAGCTGCGACATCTTCGTGCGCACCTGCTCGCTCGTGAGGCGAATCCAAAACCCCTCCGCTTCGGCAATGTACGCATCTTTGAGCGCCAGCGCGTCGATGCCGTGCTCGGCAGCGACTTCGCGCGCCACTTCCTCCGCAGCCGTCGTGAACGCCAGCGTATCGTCGTGCAACGTGTCGTCCAGGTCGAAGAGCACGATGTCGATCTCACGCTGCATGACTGAACCTTACGCGGAACGTCCGCAGTTCGTAGGCAGCCAGGTCGAACGCCAGGGATTCCTCTTCGATCGCAACATTCCGATCGATCGTACGCTCCAGCGCGTCCACGCACAGCGCTTGCGTCATGCGCGCTCCGCAGCGCAGGCGCACGCTGCGCGAGGCGCCGTCACATTCACGCACCCGCACGATCACACCGTCGGCGTCCTCCGCGGGTTTACACGCAACCACAAACACTGCGTCGTCGTCGCAGTCGAATAGCCAGACGCGAGGTTCGTGCGCGAACCGCAGCCACGCGCGCTCCAGCGCGCCGGTATTTGCCCCGGCGAACGGCGCGAACGCGTACTGTAGTAAGTGCTCGCCGATGTCCGCGCGCTCGTCCGGCCAAGTCGTTCCGCGCAAAAGGGAATGACCGAGCTGAATTCCCCCTTGCGGCAGCGCGCGGGCACTCCATCCGTACGTATCCATCGCAAACATTGCCACACCATCGCCCGCCGAATCGCGTACCATGGCAAAACGCTGCCCGGGAACCTCGAATTTCGCCCGTTCGGCGGGTGTGTCGCGGCGCGCGCTGCGTTCCACGATGCCGTGCGGCGCTCCGTACACGGCTCGTTCGGTTTGTACCGGCAGCCAGTTTTCGACACGGAGCAGTTTGCGCCGTTCGCTCCAATGCCCGTCCAGGCTGACGCGTAAAAACGGCTCACCGGCAAAAAGCGCGAGCCGCATCGTCGCCGGCGAGCTGCCGAGTGTGAAATCGATGGAAAGCGCGCCTGCATCATCACGCGCCGGTCCATGCGCCGGTCGCATAAGCCGCCGATCGTAGCCGCGATCGATATTCCAAGCTTCCCACGCTTTGGGTTTATCGCGATAGAGCGCCAGCACGTTGGCTTGCGTGACAACGTTGCGCGCGCCGGCCGCAGCGAGTTCGACGATCGCGCCGCTCGCGCGCACGCGTGCGCGCACCAGTCCGTTGTCGAAGACGTACATTCCCTCTTCGTCTTTCTGCGGCTCCGAACGCTCCAAAAGCGGTTCCGGGCGCCGGCTGCGTGGAAGAATCGCTTGCGCCGAACCGATGACGCCCGCGACGAGTTCTTCCGCTTGGGCGTATTCGTTGCAAACGTCGGTATACACGGGCGTAATCGACGTACCGGGCAAAACGTCGTGGAACTGATTGCGCAGAACGATTTCCCACGCGGTGCGCAGGCGTGCCGCGAATTCCGCGATGGTAGCTCTCGGTGCGTGCACCGCCACGCACCATGCGAGCAGTTCCTCTGCTTCCGAAAGCGCGCGCTCGAGCAGGCCGTTGTGGAACTTGACGTCGTGATGCGTCGTGTAGACGCCCCGATGATACTCGAGGTAGAGTTCGTCGTCATGAACGGGCAAATCGCTCGCGCGCGCACCAAGATCGTCGAACCAATCGCGCGGGCGTATCCACGAGCCCAGATTCGCGACTTGCTCCAGCATTTTCGATGTGACGCCTCCGCCGCCGTCACCGTACCCGACCACCAGCGGTTCGCGCCGTTCCTTCGCTTTGCTCACGCGCCACGGATACGGCCCGCCGTCGTACGATTGAATCAGCGCAGCGACGACGCTGCTCCCGTCCGGACCCTCCCAGACGAACTGCGGATATGGAAACCGAGTCGTGTCGTTCCATTGCAGCTTCGTCGTCGAAAAATACGGAATGCCGGCGTGCGCCAGCAGCTGCGGCAGCGTTCGAGCAAATCCGAACGTGTCCGGCAGCCATGCGATCTGCGGCGAAATGCCGAACCGCTGCGTGCAATAGGCGTGCGCGAGCAGCATCTGCCGCAGTAGCGATTCTCCCGACGGAATATTGCAATCGCTTTCAACCCAAAGCGCTGCGACGTCCGGATCGAAGCGCCCGGCGGCAACGTGCCGCACAACGCGAGCAAAAAGCTCGCCATCGCCCTCTTCCACGAACCGGTACAGCTGCGGCTGGCTTTGGATGAAATGAAACGACGCATCGCGGTCGAGCAAGTCGCATGCAATTGCAAATGTCCGCTCGGCCTTACGCTGCGTTTGCTCGTACGTCCAAAGCCATGCGACGTCCAGGTGGCTATGCCCGATGATGGGCAAACCCGGCGCTTTATCATCGTGAGGGATCGAACGGCTTCCAGCGCCGTCGAGGGGATTCGCCGGTACAACTTCGGCAAACATCCGCGGCCGCTCGCGCGACCGCGCATTCAAATACCACCACACAACTCCGGGCCCGGACGGCAAGCCGTTGGTGGGCAGCGCTTCGAGTTCTACTTCGAACGAGAGCGCGCGCTCGCGCTCCGCCGGCGGGACCACGATCTCGTGATGCTCGCGGTCGTACGCGCCCGCAGCCGCTCCGTCCACGCGAAGAAGCGCGCCGGTGCGCGTGCGGTACCGGATCGCCGCGGGCTGCGCCTGCGGCGGCAACGCTCCTTGCAAGCACGCGATCTTCCCGTGGCGCGCGCTTTCCTTTAAAGAAATTCGCACGACGGACACTTTGAGAAAGACCGTTGCCGAATTCCTATCGTGCTACATCACAGCTTTTCATTCGCGTCCGACAACGCCGCGGCGGCACTGCGGTCCGCCGTCTTCCAGACTTGGTTGAACTTCGCCATCGAAGCGCTCGCCGTCGCGTTGTCGTGCAACTGCTGCGAGGCGAGCGCAAGCCCAAAGAGCGCTTTGGGGCGGTTCGGCGTTAATGCCAAAGCGATGCGGAAGTTCGCTGCGGCCTCGGCGTAGCGACGGTTCTTCAGCAATTGCGTTGCGTACAGTTCGTGCGCGGGCGGCACGAGAGCCGGTTGGAAAACCGCGCTCAGATGACTCTCATCGTCCGCGGCGCGCTTCAGGAATGCAAGCCCGTTATCAACATTGCCGCTTGCAATTGCATCCAACCCATCGACTTCTTCGAGCGCAATGGAGACATAACGCTTTCCATTCGGCGAGTACTGGGACTCGTTCGCCGAAACAAATTTCTGCAGCGCGGCGGCTGTGGCGGACGTCTTTGAAGCGTCGTGCGCGGCAAGGGCAGCCAAAGCTTCAACCTCTAGGTGAGATGCTTCCCACACGCCGTCCAGGCCGTCCGATGTGATAGCATTCACAGCAGAGTAATCGCCCGTTTCATAGGCACAGGCGGCGATCGTCAGTGCAACGTCGCCGGCATCAAACGTATCGTCGGCTTGCTCTTTCGGCATTGTCCGGTACCCGCGTACGATTTCACGGTACTCGTCGAGGGCGACGTCGCGCAGCTGCCTGGCTTTCGCGTAATGGCCCGCTTGCAATTCGCCATATTCGTAAAACAAAAACGTATGAAAATCTCGATCGTACGCGTGCTGACCGGCATCCTTGACGCTCTGTTCGGAGGCGGCCCATGCGCGCGCGTTGGTCGCGTTCGACTCGTCCCACAAGCCCAGAGCCAAGAACGTATGCGACGGCATATGCAGCGCGTGCGGTATCGAGGGCGCCGATGCAGCATAAGCTCGAGCGGCATCAAGCGCGCGCGCTTCGTATCCCGGCTCGTCGTACGCGTGAATGATGTAGTGCAGGGCGCCGGGATGCTGCGGCTTATTGCGGTGAACGGCCTGCGCGAGTGCTCCGGCGCGTTCGATTTTTGATGCATCCCGCGTGTATCCGGGCGATCCCTCGATGGAGAGCGCGTAAAAGAGGGCGGTGTCGTCGTCCGGATAGCGCGAATACAGCTGCGCCATCTGGTTCATGTATTGGGTATCGCGCGCGTCCTTCGTCTCGGGATTGCCGTCGCCGAAAAGCGTGGCGACGGCGCTGAAATAGCCCGCTTCGCGCTCGCCGTATTCGTTCGCCGTGCGGCCGCGCCGAACGTAATCCAAGGCGTGCTTGACGTCATCCGCGGTAGGCGGCGCCCACAACGGATGGTTGTACGTCATCGCCGCGCCCCAGTAGGCGATGCGGCACTGCGGATCGGTTGCGATAACATCATCGAAAACCGCAACGGCGCGGTCGTACCAAAAACTGTAAAGCAGCGCCAGCCCGCGATCGAATTCTTTCTGAACGGCGGTGCAGCTTATCGGCATATGCACGCTGCCGACGCCTTCGGACGGGACCCATGGCGGCGCTTTCGCCGCTGCCGGACTTAGGATGCACGACGCAAAGACGAGCGCGGCGAAGAGTGAACGGGACGGTGTAGCAATCATTGCGCACCTCCGGACTGTGCCAAGAGTATTACAGCGCTGTCGTGCGGAGCGCGGCAAGGAGCGGGCTCTTGCCTGGTTAGCAGCTGCCCGGCGCTCAGGAGCCGACGAGTTCTTTTAGCGCGTGCTCGAAGATCTTGGGTGCCTTGCCCTGGAACAGCAGCGATTCGTTCCCGCCAATGTGTTTGCGCAGCTCGATGAGCTCGTCGCGCAGCGCCGCGGCTTTCTCGAATTCGAGATTAGCCGCGTACTCGCGCATCCTCTTTTCGAGATCCGCGGCCATGCGTACGGCAACGTCGCGCGGCAATTTTTCACGCCGGATGTCCGCTTGCGTCTCTTCCGTTGCGCCGACCATCGCGAGGATGTCGCGGACCTCTTTGCGCACGCTGCGCGGTTCGATGCCGTGCTCCTTATTATATGCGAGCTGCAATTCGCGCCGCCGGCGCGTCTCGCCGATCGCCCTGGCCATCGATTCGGTCACGACGTCGGCGTACATGATGACTTTGCCGTCGACGTTGCGCGCCGCGCGGCCGATCGTCTGAATCAACGACGTGCCGCTGCGCAGATATCCCTCTTTGTCGGCGTCCAAAATGCCGACCAGCGAGACTTCCGGCAGATCCAGGCCTTCACGCAGAAGATTTATACCGACCAGCACGTCAAAAACCCCGAGCCGCAAATCGCGCAAAATGGCGACTCGCTCGAGCGTGTCGACTTCACTGTGCAGATAGCGCACTTTGAAGTTCATCTCGATGAGGAAGTCCGTGAGGTCCTCCGCCATCTTCTTCGTAAGCGTCGTCACCAGCACGCGCTCTTTGCGATCGACCCGCTGCCGGATCTCTTCCATTAAATCGTCGACTTGATTGCGCGTCGGCCGCACATCTACTTCCGGATCGACCAGACCGGTCGGTCTGATGATCATCTCGACGACCTGCGCGCTACGCCCGATCTCATACGTGCTCGGCGTCGCCGAAACGTAGACGATCTGTTTTACGAGCGCGTCGAACTCGTCGTACTGCAGCGGGCGGTTGTCGAGCGCACTCGGCAGACGAAAGCCATGCTCCACCAGTGAAAGTTTGCGCGAACGGTCGCCGCCGTACATGGCGTGCACCTGCGGCAGCGTCACGTGCGACTCGTCGATGAACACGAGCCAATCCTTGGGGAAGAAGTCGAGCATGCACCACGGACGCTCGCCGGGTTCGCGGCCGGTGAGATGCCGCGAGTAGTTCTCGATGCCGTTGCAATAGCCGACTTCGCGCAGCATGTCCAGGTCGTAGCGCGTGCGCATCTCCAAGCGCTGCGCTTCCAGCAGTTTGCCGTTGTCTTTGAAAAGTTTGAGGCGTTCCTCGAGTTCATCTTCGATCGCACGGATCGCGCGCCGGAGTTTCTCATCCGGAGTAATGAAATGTTTTGCCGGGAAGATCAGTAGTTCGTCTTTGCTCTCGACGTACTCGCCCGTCATGACGTTGACCACGTTGATGGCGTCGATTTGATCGCCGAAAAACTCGATGCGGTGGATAAGTTCTTCGTCGACGCCCATGAATTCCAGCGTGTCGCCGCGCACGCGGAACGTGCCGCGCACCATGTTGATGTCGTTGCGGCGGTATTGCATGTCGACGAGTTTGCGCAGCAGCGCGTCGCGGTCCATCTCCTCGCCCAGACGAAGCCGCACGGACATCTCCATGTAGTCCGAAGGCGAACCTAAGCCGTAGATGCACGACACCGATGCCACGATCAGCGTGTCGCGCCGGGTAATCAGCGACTGCGTCGCGGAATGACGCAAACGCTCGATCTCGTCGTTGATGGAACTGTCTTTTTCGATGTAGGTGTCGGTGTGCGCGATGTACGCTTCGGGCTGATAGTAATCGAAGTAGGAGACGAAATACTCGACGGCGTTGTTCGGAAAAAACTCCCGGAATTCGGCACACAGCTGCGCCGCGAGCGTTTTGTTGTGGCACAGCACCAGCGTCGGCTTCTGTACCAGTTCCACGACGCGCGCCATGGCGAGAGTCTTACCGCTGCCCGTTACGCCGAGGAGCGTCTGGGCCCGGTCACCGCGCAAAACGCCTTCCGCCAAGGCTTGCGTCGCCTTCGGCTGGTCGCCTGCGAGTTGGAACGGCGCAACGAGTTTGAACTTCTGGGCCATCGCTTACCAGGTACCCACAGCCCCGAGCGAGGGTTGCGGCCCGGAGCACGGGAACCTCCACAGCGCCTGCTTACGCCCTACCGACATGCTGGAGATGCGCCCGTTGACCTCAAGTCCTTTGCTTTTTAGCGGAAACTCGAATCCGCAACTTGCCGACGAAATCGCCAAGCGACTGAAGCTGCACGTCGGCAAAGCGCTGGTGTCGAAGTTCAAAAACGAGGAGACGCGCGTCCAGATCGGCGAGAACGTGCGCGGCTCGGAAGTGTTCGTGATCCAGTCGCTCTGCAAGTCGCTCAACGGCAACGGCGTGAACGACTCGATCATGGAGTTGCTGCTGATGGTCGACGCGCTCAAACGCGCCTCGGCCGCGCGCATCACGGCGGTCGTTCCGTATTACGGATACGCCAAGCAAGACAAGAAGACGACCGGACGCGAGCCGATCTCGGCGAAGGTCGTTGCCGACATGCTCAAGACCGCGGGCGCGAACCGCATGGTCACGATGGATTTGCACGCCGCGCAGATTCAGGGCTTCTTCGATGGCCCGGTCGACAATTTGATGGCGATGCCGACGCTGTGCAACTATCTTAAAAAAGAAGGGTTGTGCGAGGACCGCATCGTCGTCGTGTCACCGGACGCCGGCGGCGTGCATCGCGCGGAACTCTTCGCAAAGCGTCTGAACGCGTCGCTCGCGATCGTCTTCAAGCGCCGTCCCGAGCCCGACATTTCGGAAGTTACCGATATCGTCGGCGACGTGCGGGGTAAAGTCGCCGTCGTGGTCGACGACATGATTTCGACAGGCGGCACGCTTGCAAAAGCCGCGGAAGCCATTATCGCGCGCGGCGCGACGCGGGTGTTCACGGTCGCCTCGCACGGCATCTTCGCGGGCGAAGCGGTCAAGGTGCTCGACGATTCGCAGATCGAACGGGTCATCGTGACGAACACGATTCCGTTTCCGGAAGTCTCCGAGCACCCGAAGTTCGCACAACTCTCGATCGCGCAAACGTTCGCCGATGCGATCAACCGCATCACGACCAACCGCTCCGTGTCCGAGCTCTTCACGGATGACGGAGAAAAAAAAATGAGTGAGGTAACCGAACCGCTGGCCGAACCGGTGGTCGTGCGATAATAAGGGGATGGTATGGGGCAACAGCAATCATTGAACATCGAGCGGCGCGACGGCGGCGGCACCACCAAAGCGCGAGCGCTGCGGAAAGCCGGCAAAGTGCCGGGTATTCTCTACGGCCACGGTTCGGCCGAACCGATCGCCGTCGAACAGCGCGCGTTTGACGACCTTTTGCATCGCGGCGGCCGCACCGGCCTCGTCGAGCTGAAGCTCGGCGGAAAGCGCTTCGATACGGCGCTCGTGCGCGACGTGCAGATCGATCCCGTTTCCCGCAGGCCGATTCATATCGATTTGCAGCGCGTCTCCGCAAATGAAACGGTGCATGCAAAGCTTCCGCTCGTCACAATGGGAACCGCTGACGGCGTGCGCAATTTCGGCGGCGTGATGGACGTTATCGTGCACGAACTGGACGTCGAAGGTCCCGCGAACAAACTGCCCGATCATCTCGAGGTCGACGTCACCGAACTAGGCATCCACGAGCACGTCACCGCCGGTGAAGTGAAATTGCCGGCCGGCTTCAAGCTGGTGACGGCGTCCGATGCAATCGTCGTGACGGTCGAATCGTCGAAGACCGCGCGCGCGCTCGAAGAAGCCGCCGCGGTAGCTCCTGAAGAAGTGCAGCCGGAATTGGTGCGTGAGGCTGAAGCAGCCGAAGGGGCGAGCGAATAGCGCAAGCTCCGGTTCGAATAATAGCTGGGCTCGGAAATCCCGGACGCGAATACGAACGTACGCGCCACAATGTCGGCTTCATGGTCGTCGACGAAGTCGCGCGCCGCTTGAACATGAGTTCGTGGAAGACCAAAGACGGCGCGCGGCAATCGTACGACCCGCAGCGCAAGCTGGTGCTGCTCGAGCCGCAGACCTACATGAACAACAGCGGCGTCCCTTTGCGCATCATCGCGTCATGGTACCGCACGCCGGCGCAAGCACTGCTCGTTGTTTACGATGAAATGGATCTCCCATTTGGAAAGGTGCGCATGCGCCCGTTCGGCGGCCACGGCGGCCATAACGGGATGCGTTCGGTCATCGCGACAATGACCGAACAGTTTCCTCGTATCCGCGTCGGTCTGGGACGCCCGCAGTTCGAGAGTATCGATCACGTGCTCAGCCCGTTTACCGCGCAAGAGCAAGAAAAACTGCCGGCGATAATCGACGTCGCGGCTCGCGGCGCGCAGCTGTGGCTCGACGAAGGCGTTGAAGCGGCGATGCAGTTCGTCAACAATACCGCCGTCGACTGATTCAGACGTCGCGCAATTCGAAACTGCGCGCGGTGAACGCCCAAATTACCACGATCCAGCCCACGGTCCACAGCACCATCGCGACCGGAGGAGGCGAAGTGACGAAGAATGGACCGGCCCACTCCCGGCTCGCGCTCATCGCTGCAATCATGCTTGCCGGCTCCATCTGGTACAGCGCCGATTGCCACATCGCGTCGCTCGGCAGCAGCAACTGCGTAATCGTCGCGGCGTGACGTACGGTATCGTTGTCGTAAAACGTTCCAAGCGTTTGCGCGATACCGCCCAGACGCGCAATGATGAACAGCACGATCGCGACAATGCTCGCCGCAAGCGCCGGCATGCGTGTGCTCATGAGCAGCCCCAGTGCCGTCATGACGATTCCGGAAAGCGCCAAGAACGCGAGTATCGCTACCGGGTGCGGCGGAACGTAGCCCGTCGCGGCTCGCACGGCGGCAAACTCGCACGCGCCGGTAATGCAGGCGTACGCCGCAACCACGAGGGCCAACGCGACGCCTTTACCGGTGACGATCGCGGTACGCGAAAGCGGACGCGTGAGAACGGGCAGGAGAACGCCCGATTCAACGTCGTTTGCAAGTGCCGGCGCTGCGATAAATACGGCCGCCATCGCAAGCAGGAAGCTGAAAAGATACGCGACGAGGATCAGCAGCACGGCGGTCATGCCGAGCACCTCCAGATGCGTTACCGGCGAGCCGCCGCGCGTTCGTACATGATTTAAAAAAGAGAATCCCCATCCGGTAATGCCGACGAGCAGCGCGGTAGCGGCGGCAGCGCCGGCGAAAAATCGCCGGCGCATGAGCTCTTTGAACGTCATGAGGATGACGTCGATCATGCGCCGCGCTCGCTCGTGAGTTGCAAAAACCGCTCTTCAAGCGTCGCAGTTAGCGGTTCGATTGCATAGATTGCGGCGTTTGCAGCGACCAAAGCGCTCACCATCGCGGGCACGCGATCGTCTTCCACGCCGTGCACGATGAGCGCACTTTCCTCGCGCGTGAGCGGGCCGAAACGCTCGAGCACCGGCTCGATCGGAACGCCGTTTGCGCGCGCACGAACGCGAACGGCGTTGCGCGCTCCCAGGATTTCACCGATGGTTCCTTGCGCGACCACGCGGCCTTTCGTCACGATGGCGATTCGATCGCAAACCTGTTCCACTTCGGTCAGCAGATGTGAGTTTAGAAATACCGTCGTGCCGTTTGCCCGAAGCCGGTGAAGCAGTTCGCGCACTTCCAAACGGCCGGCCGGATCCAGCGCCGACGTCGGCTCATCGAGAATCATGAGATCGGGATTTCCGAGTAGTGCGACGGCCAGCCCCAAACGCTGCTGCATCCCTTTGGAGAACGCCGCGACGCGATCGGTCGCGCGCCTTTCCAGGCCCACCAGTTCGAGCGCTTCGTCGATTTCGCGCGTACGAACGCTTCTTCCACAGATGCGAGCGTGAAAATCGAGCACTTCGCGCGCCGAAAGCCAATCGGGATACCGGAACAGCTCGGGCAGATAACCTAAACGCGTGCGCGCGCGCCTGTCACCAAGGCGGTATCCGAGCACGCAGCCGTCTCCTCCGGATGCGTGCACCAGACCAACGAGCAACTTGACCGACGTGGTTTTGCCGGCGCCGTTCGGACCCAGAAAGCCGAAGACTTGACCGCGCCGCACGCATAACGTGAGATCGGCGAGCGCAAGAACGCGCCCGTACCATTTTGCGAGACGGTGTACCTCGATAACGCTATCTGAGGCCATTCGCAACGGTCATGACGTCGTTCATCGACAACGGCCCGCCTACAACGTAGATGATGCCGTTTTTCTCCCACATCACGCCTGCGCCCAGTCCCGTGTTGTCGCCGATCGCAAGACCTTGCACGCCGTTCACGCTTACGCGGCGGGCAGTTTGCTTGTCGATGACGACCGGAACCGGAACGGTGTTTTGAATATCGCCGAGCGCACGGATTTGCGCGGCAAGCTGTGGTGAGACGTTCGGCATGGCAAGCAGATAGCGCTCGAACTGCTCGAGCGTCGCCCCCGTCGATGTAACGCGCGGAGCCTGCGCTTCAATCAATTCGAAAAACGGCGTGCCTTTGTGCGCGGCGCGGCTTTGCCGGTTTTCAGACGCTTCGTAGTGCCCGTTGAAGACGTGACCGGTCTGCACGCGCACGGTCGTACCGTCGAGCTCGGGCGGCATGGATGGCAACGCCTTATGCGAACGCCGCTCGAACGCGCGCGCTTTGGCGGCGCTGAACGTGAACGTCATTTCGCCCGGCGTCATTGCGGAAAACGCGCGAACTACCCCAAAATGCGCCGGCAGCGCCGTGGGACGCAAGAGCGTAAAGCCCATGTGACGCTGCGCAACCTCGAGGCTTTCATAATTTACGCGCTTCGGCTTGCGAATCAGACGCTGCGTGCCGACGTCGTCGGCTTGCGGAAGCAGACGAAGATCACGAAGATCTCCGCGCGAGATTTCGATCGGCGCAAAGTGCTGCGGTTCGAAAATCGTCAGAAACGAGCGCGCGTAGCCTCCGAGCGGCGTAAAAATCAGCGCGACGATCAATGCCGCGGCGAGCGCGCTGGCCGCGAACGTGCGCGAGCTGATTGTAAAGAGCCGCGGTACTGCAGCACGATCGCGCACGCGAAGATATGCGCACGCCGTATCGGGCGTAACGTCGCCCCCCAGGAGGCCGGCGGCCAATTGCGAGTCCTGCGCAATGGCCGCACTGCGTGCGCTGCAGTTTTGGCAGGTCTGCGCATGCACGCGCTGTTCCTCTGTAAACGCTTCGGCGTCGTCCAGCATCCGGCGCAGTTCGCCGTCATCCAAGTGTTTCACGTTCGATCTCCCGCCTTAAAGCGCGCTCCGCGCGCAAAAGCTTCGTCCCAATTTGCCGCGCGTCCGCGCCGGTAACGTTAGCGATTTCGGCATAACTCAAGCCGCCGTACCGCAGCGCAAGCATCTGCGCATCGCTTCGGCGCAGCCGCACCAGCGCGCGGCGCAGCGCTGCTTGCACATCGCTTAGCTCGACGATGCGTTGCGGATCGCAAGCGCGTTGCGCCGATTCCTCGAACGATCGCTGCAGGCGAGCGTCGCGGGCTTCCCGCGCGTGACGCCGGTTTCGCGCGCGTACCGCGTTAAGCGCCATGTGGACTGCGGCGCGGTAAAGCCACCCGGACCCGTGCGTGCAATCGCGGCCCGTACGGGCAAAACGCGCAAACACGTCTTGCGCCACGTCTTCCGCATCGGCGGCATTGCGAGTAATGCGAAAGGCCACCGAGACGATCCGGCCGTATTCTTGTGCGAAGAGGCGCTCGAAAGCCGGGTTGCCGGAACCGATGAGCGTCGTAGCAGCCACCATGTTCTTATAGCACCGCCGGCCCAGGTTTTGTAACACTTCAAAGCGCGCCGCCCGTTATGATTACGGGCAACCTGTCGATAAAAGGGATAATGGAAGGATTCGCAGGCAAAGCGTTCGTGGTACGCGTCGACGAGGCAAGCGCCTTCGCCGAGCAGACCACGTTCTTTGACGACCTGACCTTTCTGGCGCGCAAGAACGTCCACCCCATCGTCATCGCGCCCTCGCGGCGCGCGGGTCGTGCTCTGGTTCGAACGATCAATCGCAGCGGCAACATCGCCGTTGGACTTTCCGGCTCGGACGCCGCGATGCTGCCCGGTACGGCGAACGGCATCGGCAACGTTCAGACAGGCATCCTCGAAACGCTCACGGGCGCGGGATACATTCCGGTAATCGAACCGACGGCGTTTTCGGTGTTCTCGGCGGCCGATCAGAGCGTCGCCGCCGACGAAGTCGCACGCGCAATCGCCGCGGCAACGGATGCGATACGCGCGATGTTCTTTCACGCGCTAGGCGGCGTTCCGGATCCGCAAAATGCCTCGCTGATCAGCGAATTAACGCCGGCGGAAGCGTTAGCGATCGCCGAAGACTCGCGCACGCCTGCCGATCTTGCGGCCGCAATTCGCGCTGCCGCGCTCGGCGTACGCGCCGGCGTCGCGGAAGCGCAGATCGTCGACGGCCGCGTCGCGCATGCGACGGTGGTCGAGCTGCTGACCGCGCATCACTTAGGGACGCGCGTAACCGGCAGCGTGTTTAGCGCTTAACGCACGGATCGGGCTGCCCTTCCAACACCGCGATACGCTGACCCGGCGAGGGCCGATCGTCGAAATACCAATGCGCGAACCAGTACGGACACGCGGTTTCGAGTGCCTGATCGGCGTAGCGCACCTCAAGGCGGACAGCGCTCGCGGGATCCTGGGTCAGCGCGATGCCTGCCCTATCCGTTGCAAGTTCGAGATTGCGCGCGTAGCCGTCGTAAAACGGCAACGCGACCAAATACACGCATCCCATGAGTGCGCCCAGAAGCGCAAGGCGCGAAACCGGGTCGTCGTCACGCCGGAAGCCGATGCGGTCGGAGAGAAAGACCGCGATCGCCGTTCCAAGCACGATGAACGCGCCTTGAACCAGCGCTAAATGCAATCCGTTGTTCTCGGCAATCCACGCGTACGACCGCGCGAGGATGAAGCGCAGTTCACCCGCCGTTGCAGCGTATACAAGGGTGTCGGGAACGACGATGCGCTGAGACCCGCCCCAGCCCATTACGTACGCGCTCGCGAAACGGGTGCGCGGCTGCACGTGCTCTTCCAACACCGGTACGTGCACGCCGGTGCGCTGCTCGAGTTGCGGAATGTCGCGCGAGAACGGCGCTGATGCCGGCAGCTGCAGGTACTGTTTGTATGCCGGCGCGATGACGTACGGCGTCACGTACGTCACGAGCAGCGTGCATCCGATGACGCCTGCAATCGTGTAGATGTACCACTGATGCGTGCGGTCGGCCAGCCACAACACGATCGATGCGATGAGGCCCGCAACGATCATGGCGATAACCGTCGCGACGACCCAATGCCACAGCCACGTGCGAAAAAACATCTCCGTGAGATCCATGATGCGCGAAAAGCGGTACTGGACCGCTTCGGGCACGAGCGCGACGGTTCGATCGAGGAGCGCCAGAGAGGCCCCGAACGCGAAGCGTACGACAAACTCCGTGGGAAGCATCGAGCGGAGCCGGTCCCGCAGCTGCGCCGACAAGCCGGTGCTCCAAAACCATGCAAGTACGGCGATCTGCAGTACGACCATCCCGACCCAGGTGAAGATGCGCGTCTGTTCCAAATGCCCGGCCGCAGCCGCTCGCGCCGGATCGAGCAGCTCGAGCGCCGAGCGCGTCAGCAAATCGTGCATCGGGATGGCGTCCACGACGCGGTCCAATGCGTTCGGCCGGGTCAGCATGGGGACCGAGTGTTCGCGCCACCCCCGGGGATTGCATTTCAGCGGTACACGGCGAATCCGGCTCCGTTCAATGCGAAGGAAACGCGATCGCGTCCCGCCCCTTTGCTGTAATACATCGCTGCGTCGGCCATTTCGAGCAGCTCGTTTGCTTCCACGGCATCGTATGGGTACGCCGCAACCCCGATGCTGGCGCTAATCGGGACGTTCACGCCGAAGTCGTATGCGCGTACCGCATCGCACAGACGTCGCGCCCGTTCGATTGCGGCGACTTTGTGAACGTTTGCGATTATCGCGCAGAATTCGTCGCCGCCATTGCGCGCCGCCAGATCGACGCCGCGCACGGTGTGCTCGCGAAGAAGCGCCGCCATGCGCTGCAGCACGATGTCCCCGGTCGCGTGTCCGAGCGTATCGTTCACGCGTTTGAAATGATCCGTGTCGATGAACCACAATGAAAGCGACGCATCTTTGGTGAGCCGGGCGCGTGAGATTTGCTCCTGCAACCGCTCGCGAAACGCGCGCGGCGTGTAGAGTCCGGTTAACCCGTCGAACGTTGCGCTCAGGCGGTCCGCTTCCCGCTCGGCAGCCAGTGCATACGGCGAGGCGGCCTGGGCGACTGCGCGCACGAGCGCGTCCGCATTGCCGATGCGCGCTTCAACTGAAGAAGCATACACGACCGCGGTCAGTTCATCGCGGGAGAACATCGGTATAGCCAGTGCGCAGCGATCCGTCGGAATGACCGGACGCGCATCGGCGTTGAGTTCCGCGCGGTGAGCGCATAGCGCCGCGCGCGCCGGCAGCGATGCCGCGCGATCGCGACGCAGCCGCACGCCCTGATAGTGTTCCGCTCGCGCTCCGGCAGCGTAGACGCACGATAATTCTTCGCCTGCGGGCGCAAAGATCAAGACGCTGTCGATCGACGAGTCCAGCACGCGCAGCGTGCCGTCGAGGGCAGCCAACACGGCGGCCGTGGATTCGCGAGATGCGGCGGTGAGGACCCGCACCGCCTCGAGCACTTCGGACTGCCGACGCTCCGCATCGTACGAGCGGGCCTTCAGCATACGGACGCGTGACTTCATGTGCGCCGCGTAAACGACGCACAACAGACACAGAAGCGCTAGAACGCCGAAACCGCTTTGATACACAAGCGGTCAGTGCCCGCTTGTCGCGAAACTACGCCGCGTCCGCCGCGCGCCTGGCGAACAAACGCGCCGGTGAGGATTGGGCGGCTCCATACGCGGCGATCGAGAGCGCAACCGCCAACACGACGATTGCCGAGATCGCGTACACATGCTGGTAGCCGAGCACGAGCGCGTGCCGGCTTATCGCTGCGCCGACGGCCGCGCGTGACGGCGCCGAGCGGTGAAGGAGCATCGGCCAGCGCGGCAAGGCGAGCAACAACCGCTGAAAATACCGGTTTTGTGAATCTTCGAGCAGCGTCGCGAGCAGTGCGATACCGATCATTCCGCTTACCTGACGAACGAGCGCAAAGAGACCCGACGCAGCATCGATGACGTCGGATTTAATCGTCTTGAATGCATAGACGCCGGTCGGAACGACGAAGATGCCGAACGCAATGCCTTGAACGATGCGCAGCCACGTCACCGTTGCGAAGTCCGCGCTGTCGGCATAGACGCCGTTGTACCACAGCGCAATTGCCAGCAGAATCATGCCGGCCACCATGACCGCATAGACGGAGATGCGGCGGCCGAAATAATCCTGAAAACGGTTTCCGGCGAACAATCCGATCGTGGCCGGTATCGTGAGCATTGCGGTCTCAAACGGTGAAAAGCCCAAAATTTGCTGCAAAAACAGCGGGCCGATAAAAGCGATACCGAAGTTCGAAGCGCCCGCGACGATGGACAGCACGTTTCCGATTGTGAACTCGCGGTTGGCGAACAAACGGAAATCGATCATCGGACTGTCAGAACGAAGCTGCTGCACCACTAGAACGGCTCCCAGCACGACCGCGGCCGCGGCGCTCCAACGGATTGCCGGCGAATCAAACCAGTCCAAGCGCTGACCGCTCTGCAGCACGAACTGCAACGCGAAGAGCGAACCGAAGACCAGGGCGATCGTCGCGTACGAAAAACGTCCGGGCGCCGACTTCACTTTTTGATCGATGTCCATGCCCATCGCAAGCCATATCGTCAGCAGCACGAGCGGCACGTTGATGAAAAAGACCATCGGCCAGGAAAATCGCTCGAGAACGATGCCGGCGACGACCGGTCCGAGCACCGGCGCGACCATCGCGAGAACGGAGAGAAGGTTGATCGCGTCTTGCCGGTCCTCTTCCGGATATGCGTCGAACAGCACGCTCTGCGAAACCGCGCCGAGCAATCCGCCCCCAACACCTTGAAACACGCGGAACGCCGCGAGCTGCGCGGCGCTGCTCGCAAGTCCGCACAGCAGCGAACCGAAGCCGAACACGGCCATCATGAGAATGAAAATGCGCTTGCGGCCGAATCGCGCCACGAGCCATCCCGTCAGCGGCAACATCGTCACGCTGGCCAGAATGTACGCGGTTGAAGCCCACGAGACTTCGTCGAGCGTCGTTCCCAGCGATGCCACGATATCGCTGTACGCAACGTTCAAAATCGTCGTGTCCATGATGCTTAGCCACAGGGGTATGGTCGCAACGGCGATCACCGCCGGCGACGCGCGCAGACGGAATGTACTCAATGCGCGATCGAAACTTCGGCTGAGAGCCCGGGCCGCAGCGCAGGTGCGGGTGAGAGGCTTGCACGATCGATCAGCACGCGAATCGGCACGCGCTGCGTGATCTTCACGAAGTTGCCGCTGACCTGCGTATTGGGCGCGATCGAGAGCGCGGATTGCGCCGCCGCTCCGAATTCTTGTACGTGTCCGTAAAAGGTCACGTTCGGAAATGCATCGACGTGCACGTCGGCGCGCGCGCCGTCACGCACGCGATCGATCTGCGTTTCTTTGAAATTCGCCGTAACGTACAAGCCGCTCGAAGGCATAACGACGACGGCTGGATCGCCGGGCTGAAGCGCTTCGCCGACGGTGCCGGGGCGAGAGGCGACGTACCCGTCAACCGGCGAGCGCAAAACCGTCTCGCTCAAACGGTATTCCGCGAGCGCCAATGCCTGTTTCGCCGCGCTGACTTGCGCGCGATGCGCGTCCGCGGCAGCTTGCTTTGCAGCGAGCGCATCCGGCGAATTTTCAAGCGCGTCGCTCTGCGCGATCGTTTGCCCTAGTTGCTCGGCGCTCGCCGACGCTTGCGCCTGTTGCGACTGCAGCGCATCCGCGTCGGCTTTGGCGCGCGTTGCCGCGACGTTTGCTTTCGCCTGCGCTGCAGCGGCCAGTGCGCTTTGCAATTCGGCTTGCGCCTGCGCGTACTCGTTCTGCGCGGCTTCGAGTTCGTTCGGCGGAATGATGCCTTGTGGTGCAAACTGCTGCATCCGTGCGAACCTGCTGCGTGCGTTGGCAAGACGCGTCTTCGCAGCTGGGATTTGCGCCTGCGCCGCATCGTACGCGGCCTGGGCTTCGCGGATGCTTTGCCGCGCCGCGAGCACAGCTGCGCCATTGCTCTTGGCGCTCAATTCTAACGAACGAGCCCGATCGCCGGCTTGCGCGCTCAACGCATCGGCGCGCTGCGCTTCGGCCTGGAGACGCCGGATTTCCAACCGAACGTCGTACTGCGCTTGCGCCAAAGCAGCCGCTTCAGCTGCCAAAGCTTGGCGCGCCGCGATGACCTGCGCTCGCGCATCGGTATCGTCCAGGCGTGCAACGACCGCGCCGCGACGGACTTGCTGGCCTTCGTGGACGGGAATGGCGACGACCGCACCAGGGACACGCGCGCTAATAACGGCAGGATACGCGTCAACATAGGCGTCGTCCGTCGTCACATGTGCGAGCGCGTAATGGACGCGCGGCGAAAGCAATGCTAACGCGCCCAGCACGATGATGCCGGCCATGGCTAGAGCGAACCGCCGGCCATGGAAACGGCGCTTAGGCGCGATTTCCGCTGTCGACACACCCGCCGCCACGGCGACATCTTTCCCGAGAGAAGATGTGGCCATTGGAGGGGCGATATTACCTCGCCGCCGCGAGCAATCCCCCCCGTTCATATGACTTTTGCGGCAGGCAAGCATGCATCTTACGAGAAGAGCCCGCAGCACTTGGCGGTTAAGATTTCGTAGTGCAGTCCACGCGTTTGATGCGCGCACGGGTTAACGAACGTCTCCGGAGAGCGGCGCGCTTCCCGGTCAGTCTCATCGTTGCGCCGGCCGGATTCGGTAAAACGGTCGCACTGCGAGACTTCCTCGAGACAGGCGGCATCGACGCCGTGCGGTACGACGTTCGGCGCGAAGATGCAACGCTGCTCGCATTCGTCCGGCGGCTGAGCGAAGCGCTCGAGCCGGTTGCACCGACGGCGCTCGCGGCTTTCCCCGCGATGCAAGAGCGCGTACTCGCCGCTGACGAACCGGTCCGTCAGCTCTCCGACTGGTTTTTGGAACATCTCAAGAGCGTGAGCGCAACGATCGTGATCGACGACCTGCATTATGCGTCGGCCGATGCTGCATCCGTAGCGTTGCTCGCCGATCTCATCGAACGTACCGGCGATCGCATCAAGTGGATAATCGCTGCGCGCAGCGACGTCGGCTTGCCGATAGCAACATGGGTTGCGTACGGACGCATGGACATCCCCATCGGGGAAGACGACCTTCGATTTACGACCGACGAGGCACTCGCTGCAGCGGAACAACATGCGAACGAACTCGATTCGCGTGAGATCGAAGCACTGCGCCAGCTCACGGAAGGCTGGCCCGTAGCCTTGACGATCGCGCTGCGCACGCGTACGCACGCAACCGATCTCCGGAGCGCGTCGTTCGGCACGCGCGAAATGGTGTATCGTTACCTCGCCGAACAAATCTTTGCGGGTCTCTCATTGCCTCAGCGCGCCTTCGCGCTCGCAACATCGGTGTTTCCCACCTTCGATAGCGCGATCGCAGAACAGCTCGGAGCAAATCATGCCTTCATCGATACGTTCCGCACCAAAGTCACGTTTCTGAATGAGACGGCGCCGGGCGAATACCGCTATCACGATTTGTTTCGCGATTTCCTCGAAACGGAGCTGCGCCGCGGCGGCGAGCGTGAGTGGCTGCGTGCGCTGTGCGAAGCAGCGGAGCTGCTCGAGGCACGAGCCGATTATGCAGAAGCTTTGGTACTGTATGCCAAGGCCCATGCCGTCGATCGCATTTTGGGAATCATCGAGCGCAACGGTTTTGCGCTCTTCGAACGCGGCGAAGGCGCAAAGCTGGCCGATGCGCTCGACGCGCTGCCGGACGATAAACGTAGCGCGAGTGCAATGGCCGTGGGCCTGCGCGCGATGATCGATTCAAGTCTCGGGCGATTCGAAATCGCCGAGCGGGGCTTTTTGAGCGCGATCGATCTTGCTCGCGACAACAACGATCTGCGCATGCGACTGGTTCACCGGTACGCCATCGAACTGGTTCGCTCCGAGCGCGACCCCGTGGCTTTCCTGGAGCCGTTCGCGCTTAACGCCGAAACCGAAAACCGCTACCGGGTACCGCTGCTCGCAACGCTCGCAACCGCGTACCTTCACTTGGGACGCGCCGCCGACGCGCTTTCCGCCATTGAAACGGCGCTTTCGCTCGTCGATCCCAGCGTCTCCGACGAAATACGCGCCCGACTTTACCAGCAAGCCGCGTACGTCGAACGGTACGCGGGATCCAAAGAACGTGCGCGTTTCTACGCGGGCAACGCTATAGAGCTGGCGATCTCGCACAACTTGTACGAATTGGCCGCGCGCGCGTACAGCGTGCTGTACACGATCGTGCGCGATACGAGCGACGACCCGATCGCAAGCTTGACGTTGCTGGATAAACTGAGCGAAGCCGCGCGCAAGGGCGCCAGCGCGCAAGCGCGCTTATTCGCGCTCGTCGCCGCCTATGAGGTGGAAGCCGAGCGCGGCGACGATGCAGTCCTTGACGGCATCGAACGCGAGATGCAAGAGCATCAGACGTCGTTGCCTCGCCTGCGCAGTACCGCAATTCTCTCGGTGCAGGC
>Ga0070739_10001238_pt1 | contig 39731 bp, 44 predicted proteins | sample Coa_R1_7_FD_66445 | JGI IMG/M metagenome (GOLD analysis project Ga0070739, IMG submission 66445) | Surface soil microbial communities from Centralia Pennsylvania, which are recovering from an underground coalmine fire - Coalmine... | ecosystem: Environmental > Terrestrial > Soil > Unclassified ...
GCGCGCTATCGGGCGACGGGGCAGACGTTCCACACGGAGCCCGGCTCGCTCGAGTCGTTCCTCACCGAGCGCTACCGCCTCTTCTCCGCCGACGCGAGCGCGGAGATGCACCACGACCGCTGGCTGCTGAGCCCCGCGGAGGCGGAGGTCGAGCTCGTGTCGCTCGTGCCGTTCGCGCTCTCTGGCTCGCCGCGCTGCCACTTCGCCTTCCGGCAGGACGCGCTCATCTGGCCGCCCGAGCCCATCCCCGCCTGAGGGCTATTTACGCTTCTCGGCGTGCAGCCCCAGCGGAAAGCCGCCCTCTGGTCGGTGCTCGCGGCGCTCGCGCTCATCGCGCTGAAGCTCGGCACCGGCCTCGCGACGCACAGCCTCGGCCTGATCTCCGAGGCGGCGCACTCGGGAACGGATCTCATCGCCGCGCTCTTGACCTTCTTCGCGGTGGGCGTCGCCGTGCGGCCCGCGGATCCCGGCCACCAGTACGGGCATGGGAAGGCGGAGCATCTCGCGGCGCTCGCCGAGGGGGCGATCCTCGTCATCGCGAGCGTCGTCATCGTCTGGCGCGCGATCGTGCGCCTCGTAAACGGCGGCGGCTCGGTGGATGCGACCTGGTATGCGCTCCTCGTCGTCGGCCTCGTCATCTGCATCGACCTCGCACGCACGACGGCGTCGTGGCGCGCCGCACGCACGTACTCGAGCCCCGCGCTCGCGTCGAACGCGCTCCACTTCGGCAGCGATCTCGGCGGTTCGGTGGCGGTGCTCGTCGGCCTGCTGCTGGTCCGGGCGGGCCATCCGCGGGCCGACGCCGTCGCCGCGCTCCTCGTCGCGGTGCTCGTCCTGCTCGCCGCCGCGCGCTTGATGCGGCGCAACGTCGACGTGTTGATGGACCGGGTTCCGGCCGATGCCGAGGAGGCGGCGCGCCGCGCGATCGTCGGCGTCAGGCCGCCCGTGCAGCTGCGCCGTCTGCGGATGCGGCAGGCGGCGGGACGGGTCTTCGCCGATGTCGTGATCGGCGTCGAGTACGACGCGGGCGTGAGTCAGGGGCACACGGCGGCCGACATGGTCGAGCGCGCGGTGCAGTCCGCGCTGCCCGAGGCCGACGTCGTTGTCCACGTCGAGCCGATGGGAGCGGCCGACGCCGATGTGCGTGAGCGCGCCCACGCCGCGGCGCTCAACGTGCCGCGCGTCCGCGAGGTGCACAACGTCTCGGTCCTCTCCGTCGACAGTGGCACCGAGCTCTCGCTCCACCTCAAGCTTCCCGGGGGGCTCTCGCTGCAGGAGGCGCACGCCATTGCCGAGGAGGTCGAGCGGGCGATCGAGCGCGCCGTCCCCGAGGTGTCGGCGGTGCAGACCCACCTCGAGCCGCTCGGGGAGGAGGCCGCGGGAACCGAGGTGGTCGGCGACGCCGCCAGCGTGCGGCGCATCGTCCGCGCCGAGCTCGGCGTCGACCCCGCGGAGCTCCGCTTCGTCGACACCGACGAGGGCGTGGTCGCCTACCTGACGCTGCGGCTCGGCTCCGACACGCTCGCCGCCGCGCATGCCGACGCGAGCCGCATCGAGGAGCTCATCCGGCGCGAACGGCCCGAGATCGCCGACGTCGTCGTGCACACGGAGCCCCGGTAAGGGACCCGATGAAGCTCTGCATGTTCTCGCCGCGCGAGCCGTTCCTCGACCGCGGCTGGCCGGGGCGGATCGACGGCGAGACGGTGATCCAGCTCGCCGCCCAGACGCTGCAGGCGTTCTTCACCGGCGGCGGGCAGGCGCGCGAGCACGCCGAGTACGCGCTCGCCGACGTCGTCCTCCGGGCACCGGTTCTGCATCCGCCGTCGGTGCGGATCTTCGACGACTCCGGCGACTTCGTCTTCGCGAATCCGGCGGCCGTCAAGGCGGTTGGGGAAGACCCGGGAGTGGAAGGAGCCGAACCCGTGGAGCACGTCGCTGCGATCATCGGAGCCGACGGTGCGATCGGCGGCTTCACGCCGCTCGTCGAGTGGGTCGCCCGTGACTTGCGCGGTGCGAAGCAACGCGACTTCGCTCTCACGCTCGGGCCGGTGGTGACGACGCCCGACGAGGGCATGCCGCCGGGCGTCGACTGGGAGCGCCTCGTCGCGCACGCGGCCGAGAACACGACGCTCTATCCCGGAGACCTGATCGCCAGATGAGGGTCGCGATCGTGGGGGCCGGCGTGATGGGATGCGCGACGGCATGGGCGCTGCGCGAGCGCGGCGCCGACGCGACCGTTCACGAGCAGTTCGGGCTCGACCACGACCGGGGCTCGAGCCATGGCCGCACGCGCATCTTCCGCGTGGCGTATCCGGAAGCGGAGTGGGTGCGCCTTGCACAGGAGGCGCGGGCGGGCTGGCTGGATCTCGACCCCGGTCTCCTCGGCCTCTACGGGCTTATCGAGCTCGTCGCAGACCCCTCGCTCACGTCCGCACGCGCTCTCGACGAGTGCGGAGTGCCGTACCGGATCCTCGACGGAGAGGAGGTGCGTGCGCACGGCGCGGCTTTGCCCGACGGCTGGGCGGCACTGCACGTCGCCGAAGCCGGCGTCGTGTTCGCCGACCGGGCGCGCCATGCGTTCCTCGAAGCCGCCGGAGTCGAGGTCGAGACGAACCGGCGCGTCGATTCGACCGACGAGCTGGACGCCGACGTCGTCGTCGTCACCGCGGGCCCGTGGGTGCGCGAGCTCGTTCCCGACGTTCCGGTCAAGGTTACGCACGAGACCGTCGCGTACTTCAGGCACGAGGGAGCCGCGCGGCCGTCGATCGTCGACCTCAACGCCGAGACGCGCGGCCACGGCATGTACTCGCTCCACGATCCCGTCCACGGACTGAAGGCCGGCGCGCACCACGCCGGCGCCGAGGCCGATCCGAACGCCCAGCTGCCGCCGGACCCCGCGATCGTCGAGCGCATCGCCTCGTGGGTGCGCGAGCGCTTCCCGGACGTCGACCCGCAGCCGGTGGAGGCCGACACGTGTCTCTACACGACGACGGTGGACGAGCGGTTCGTCCTCGAGCGGCGCGGCCGGGTCGTCGTGGGCTCGGCGTGCTCGGGGCACGGCTTCAAGTTCGCGCCTGCGGTCGGGCGCAGGCTCGCCGCGCTCGCGCTGGAGGAGTGAGTGAGCAGGGGCGCCGCCGAAGCCGCCCCTTGCCGTCAGCTCACCCGAGGCAGCTGGTCGTGCCGAGCGTCCACGAGCCGCCACCCGCGGCCGTGTCGACGATGAGCCCCGTCGCCGGGTCTCCCTCGTCGGTCGCTCCTCCGACCGTGCCCATCTGCGTGCCCGATGCGAGACCGACGTCCGCGAGCGGCGCATCGACCTCGATCCGGCCGTTCGGTCCCGTGACGAAGCTGCCCGTCACGGTGTTCACCGGCGTGTACTGGTAGTCGCCGGAATCGTCGAACCCGATCGTTCCGTCGGTGTACGTGACCGCGCCGGTCGCGTCGAGCGTCGCGGCGACCGCGTAGTAGTCGTGCGTGTACGTCGCCGGCGGCGCGGTGCCGTCGTCCGGCTGCGTCCAGTACATGATCCAGTCGGCGCTCGTCCAACCGGTCGGCAGCGTCGGCGTGAAGTTCGCGACCGTGAGCGCTGCCCGCACGTCGCTGCCGTCGTTCGACAGCGCCACGTCCCCGTGGAGAATGTCGAGCTGCGGCGCCGAGTCCGGGAGGCTCGACGCGTCGCCGTTCGGGTCGTTGAAGGTCGCCGGACAGCCGTAGCTCGGGCCAGCCGCCTGGATCGGCGTCGGGTCGCTCCCCGTAGGCATCGCCTTCGACAGCGCCTTGGTGTTGCCGTTGTCGGCCGCCTTGATGATGTTCACGAGGTTCGGCGTGCCGAGACCGGTCGGGAAGTCCCACCCCGGCGTGGCCGGCAGCGGGTTCGCCCCTTCCGTGACGTCGAAGAACGCGTTCGGCGTCGTCGCGGAGACGTGGTAGAGGACGGCGTTGGCGTTGCCCAGCGGGCTCGCCTTGTGCTGCGCGTTGGCGTGCGCCGCGTTCACCCGCGCCCACATCCCGGCCCAGAGCGGCGACGAGAGGCTTGTCCCGCCCTCGGCGAAGTGGTCCGCGTAGGTACTGGTCGACGGGTCGTAGTCGGTCATGTCGTACCCGTCGGCCTCCAGTCCGCCGACGCCGTCGACGATGACGGTCGCATCACCCGAGAGCGCGGACACGTCCGCCGTTCCCCGACAGAGCGTCTCCGCGGGGTACGGCTGCCCGTCGGGCTGGGAGACGCAGACGTTCGCCTTCAGCGCGGTGATGCCGTTCTGGTACGCCGGCTGGGCGATGAAGTGACTCGCGGTGCCGCCGCCGTGATCCCAGGCGTGCTCGTCCACCCGCTGGGGGTTCGTCGCGGCGCCGTTCGTGTAGAGCACCGTGCCGCCGACGCCGGTCGCGTTCGGGTCGCTGGCCGGATACGCGCCGCTCTCGACGGGTCCGTACGTGACACCGTTCACGGCGGTGGCGCCGATCGCGCAGCCCGCACCGGTGTCACCGGTGGCGGCGAAGAACGCGCGTCCCTCGGTCGCCGCCTGCGCGAGGGCGAAGCTGCTCGCCGTCTGCGCCGGGCCGAGGAGGCCGTCGAGCGCCGGGTTGTCCTCGCAGATCCCGATCGAGGCGTTGACCTGGTTGGGCCCGTTCGGGTCGCTCGCCCACGTTTGCAGCGACGTCGCGAGCCCTCCGACCGAGAGATCCGAGCCGAAGTAGAGCCGCAGCTGCGAGACGTCCGGTGCCATGCCGGTCGACGCCTGCGTGTCGAGCTCCCACTCGATTCGTCCGGAGTCGTCCGTCTTGGGACCCGGATCGGTCCAGTAGACCTGCACGGGGACGACCGGGAGGTTCCGCGTCTTCTCGAACTCGCGCAGCGCCGAGACCACATCGGCGGTCTGTCCCTCGCCGATGATCCCGATCGACTGGCCGTTGCCGAGGTCGGTCGACGGCTGCTGGTACACCGACCAGAGGTCGGTCGGACCGAGCAGCCCCGTGCACGCATTGACGCCCGGAACGCACTGGCCCTGCGGCTCGGGGTTGCCCGGGCCGGGCTGGGCCTTCGGGTTCTTCATCTGTACGAGGTTCTGCAGCCCGAGCACCCCGACCACGCCGATGCCGGCGGGGACGAGCGGCGCGTTCACGTTCGCGTAGAAATGGGTGCCGTCGGTGTTCTGGAAGTTGTGGATCGCGACGCCGAACGTCCGCTCCACCTGCGCCGCTGTGCCGCTGGCGAGGGTGAGGTCGCCGAGGCCCTGCGTGTTGTAGAGCTCGAGCCCGTCTCGGGTCACGAAGTTGCGGACGGCCGCGATGCTCGCGGCGGGTGCGTCGAAGCGCGCCTGGAACTGGGCCGGTGTGAGCCATTGCTCGTAGTTCGCGCTCGACGGATCGTTGAGCGAGGCCTCGTAGTCGGCGATCGCCTGCTCGTCGTGCTGCAACGGGACGACCACGTTCATCACCTGGTCGGACGCGACCGGACCCAGGTCCGTGTACGTGCCGAGGTTCGGAACGACGTCCGCCGGGAGCGTGGTGGTGGGCACGTTCGTCGTGGCGGTGATTCCGGAGTTGGCGCCGGCAGCTGCGCTCGCTCCGAAGGCAAGCGTGGCCAGCACGAGAACAAGGGCGGCAAGCGCCCCTGACTGACTCTTCATTCAAAGTCCCCCTCAGGCCGGGATGGTGCCCCGCCGTTCCCGCCGCGAGGAGATTCCAAACGCGGACTAAGCTACGAGCGATGCCCTTCTACCAGCGCCTCGGCGACGTGCCGCGCAAGCGCCACGTCCAGTTCCGGGACAACGGGACGCTTCTGACCGAAGAGGTCATGGGCCTCGAGGGCTTCACCGGGAACGAGTCGATCCTCTACCACCTCCAGTCGCCCTGCCGCGTGATGGAGCTCGCCGGCTTCGAGCCGATCGAGCGCGAGGAATGGGTGCCCGACCAGCACGCGCACCGGCACTTCAAGACCTTCGACACGGAGCCCGCCGGCGACGAGATCACCGGCCGCAGGCTCCTGATGTGGAACGGTGACGTCGAGATCTCGCTCTGCCGGCCGTCCGGCTCGATGGACTACTTCTTCCGCAACGGCGAGGGCGACGAGGTGATCTTCGTCCACGAGGGTTCGGGGACGCTCGAGACGATCTTCGGCGATCTCCCCTACAAGGAAGGCGACTACGTCGTCGTCCCGCGCGGTACGACGTACAGGTTCAAGCCCGAAGGCGACCAGCGCTATCTCGTCTTCGAGACGCCCGGGCTGATCGAGATCCCGCGCCGCTACCGGAACCAGTACGGGCAGCTCGTGGAGGGCGCGCCGTACTACCACCGCGACATCCATCCGCCGACCGAGCTGCACACGGTGCGCGAGCGCGGCGAGTATCCGGTCAAGGTCCGCGTCCGCGACGGCTATCAGACCTACGTGCTGGACTACCACCCGTTCGACGTGGTCGGCTGGGACGGCTACCTCTATCCGTGGACGTTCTCCATCCACGACTTCGAGCCCATCACCGGCCGCATCCACCAGCCGCCGCCGTCGCACCAGACCTTTCAGGGCCGGAACTTCGTGATCTGCTCGTTCTGTCCGCGCAAGCTCGACTTCGACCCGCTCGCGGTGCCGATCCCGTACCACCACTCGAACCTGCAGTCGGAGGAGATGATCTATTACGTCTCCGGCAACTTCGGCTCCCGGAAGGGCGTCGAGGTCGGCTCGATCACGCTCCATCCGTCCGGTCTGCCGCACGGGCCGCAGCCGGGGCTCGCCGAGAAGGCGATCGGGATGCACGAGACGCACGAGCTCGCCGTGATGTGCGACACGTTCAATCCGCTCCGCCTCACGACGTTCGCGCGCGATCTGGACGACGGCCGGTATGCGTACTCCTGGTACGAGAACGCGCAGAACGGCGACGCGCCCGAGGGCGCGGACGCCTCGGGCGCCGGGTTGACCTCGCACCTCTAAGTAGTTCCACCGATGCGGCACGCCGCTGCGGCGGTGAGGCTGGGTGAACGAAGGAGGTGGGCGATGAGAAGCTCAGTGTTGGTGGGTGCCGCCGTCGTCGGCACGGCCGGCATCTCACGCAAACGGCTGCGGAACCTCGGCGCCACCCGTGCCGAGCGTCAGGCGGCCCTGCCCGGAGACGAGCTCGTCGCCGGCGCGAAGCGGCCGTCCACGATGGCGATCGCGATCGACGCGCCGCCGTCCGCGGTCTGGCCGTGGCTCGCTCAGATGGGCTGCGACCGCGCCGGCTTCTACAGCTGGGACCGGCTCGACAACGGCGGTCGGCCAAGCGCGACCGAAATCCATCCGGAGTGGCAGGCGCTTTCGGTCGGCGATCGCATGGCGTGCGCGCCGGACGGCAGCTGGTGGTTCACGGTCGAGCGCCTCGAGCCGGAGCGCCTGCTTGTCCTGCGATCGTCGATCGACGTCGGCCGGAGGGAGCCGTTCGACCCGTCTGCGGTGAGACCTCGGTTCGCGATCGAGGGCGTCTGGACCTTCTTGCTCGGCGAGCTTCCCGACCGAAAGACACGCCTTGTCGCACGGGCCAACGGCGTTGTGCGGCCCCGGCTGCTCGCCGTGGGAAATCTGGTGTTCTGGGATCCGGCCCATGCCGTGATGCAGGCGCGGCAGCTCCGCAATCTGAAGCAACGCGCCGAGAGGATTCGGCCGCAGGAGGTGGTCGCGGCGGCGGCGTGAGTAGCGCATAGCCTGGAGCCCGGTGGCGTTCGTCGAGGTACCGCAGCCGTTCTCCCTCGAGCTGACGACGGCGCGCTTCCGCGCCTTCGGGCTCGACCGGGCGACGGTGTGGGAGGACGGGGCGCTGTACCGCGCGGTCGGTGGCCGTGAGGTGCGGATCGCGCCCGCGGACGGCGGCGTGGAGGTGGAGCCGCTCGACGCCGAGACCGAGGCAGTCGTGCGCAAGCTGCTCGGCTTCGACTTCGATCTCGTCGCCTTCTCGGCGTGGGCGGCGGACGACGAGCTGCTCGCTCCGCTCGTGCTCCGCTTCGCGGGCTTCCGCCCGACCCTCGCCCCGGATCCGTTCGAGATGCTCGTCGGGGCGATCACTGCGCAGCAGGTGTCCCTGTTCGCGGCCGTCGCGATCCGCAACCGCCTCGTCGAGCGGTTCGGCGAGCGCGTCGGCCGGGTCTGGGGATTCCCGACGCGCGACCGGCTCGCGGCGGTTTCCGGGGACGAGCTCTTCGCGCTCGGCTTCTCGCGGCGCAAGGCGGAGTACGTGATCGGGCTCGCGCGCTCCGACCTCGACCTCGCGGCGCTCGCCCTGCTTCCCGACGACGAGGTGAAGGCCCGGCTGACTGCGCTGCGCGGCGTGGGGGAGTGGACGGCGGACTGGTTCCTCGCCCGCTACCTGGGCCGCCCGCGCGCGTGGCCCGCCGGCGACCTCGCTCTCCGCAAGGCGGTCCGCGCGCTCTATGGTGACGTCGACGTCCGCGCCGTCGGCGCGCGCTTCGACCCCTTCCAGAACCTGACCGCGCACTACCTCCTCGTCCAGTTCCTGAACACGTGATCCGAGCCGCGACTCCCGACGACCTGCCGCTCGTCCGCCGGCTCTGGCAAGCGTTCAACGACGAGATTCCGGACGAGCCCTGGCGTGAGGACGATCTCGCCGAGGATCTCGCCTGGCTCGAGGAGGCGATTCGCGACGAAATCGTGCTGCTCGCCGGTCAGGACGGGCTCGCGGTAGCGCGTCGGCGCGGCCAGCGGCTCGGCTTTCTCGAGGTCGTGTACGTGGAGCCCGAGGCGAGACGGCGCGGCCTCGCGGCCGAGCTCGTTCGCGAGGCCGCGGCTCGACTCCGGAAGGAAGGAGCGGAGATGCTCGAGCTCGAAGTGCTCGCTTCGAACAAGGATGCACGCGCGATCTACGAGCGCTGGGGCTTCAAGCCGGTCGAGCTGACGCTCGGTGCGCCGCTCGATCAGCTCGAGCAGCGCCTCGCGCCGGCGGAGGGGCCGACGTTCGGTTTCGTCCACGTCCAGACCGACGACGTCGAGAAGGTGCGGCGGGACGCCGCGAAGGTGCTCCGGCTCGAGCCGGACGTCGAGGCCGGGAGCGGCTGGGTTCGCGTGCGCTCCGACGCCACCGACGCCGATCCGGCGAGGCTCAAGGCGCTCGCGAAGGAGCTCTCGTACACGACGGGCGGCGTCGTCCTCTCGCTCGGCGTCGAACGCGGCGCAGTGGTGCGCTACGACCTCTTCGACCGCGGCTCCGACGTCGACGAATACCTGTCCGTTCCGGAGTACTACGGCGCGCTGCCGCCGGGAGACGCCTACGCGCTCGGAGCGAACGCGACCGTGGTCGGGCGGCTGACCGGCGCCGACCCGAAGCGTGTGCGCGAGACCGCCCGAACGGCGACGTCGCCCAACGAGCTGCCGCCCGCCCAGGAGCTGTACGAGCAAATTGCCAAGGTAATGGGGGTGCAACCGTGATCACGCTCTACGACGCCCCGCGCTGTCCGTACTGCGCGCGGGTCCGAATCGTCCTCGCGGAGAAGGGCATCGAGGTCGAGGTAGTCGAGATCGACCTCTCCGACCGCCCCGCGTGGCTGTACGAGAAGAACCCGACGGGACGCGTGCCCGTGATCGAGGAGGACGGAGGCCCGCCCCTGCCCGAGTCGGCCGTGATCATGGAGTTCCTCGAGGAGCGCTACCCGGAGCCGCCGCTCCTCCCGCCCGACCCCGCTGACCGGGCGGCGGTCCGGCTGCTGGTCTTCCGCGACCACGAGCTGACCGACCCGTACTACGCCTTCAGGCGCGGGAAGGACGGGGCCCGCGAAGAGCTCGACGCTGCGCTCGCGCGATTCGACTCGCTGCTCGCCGAGCGGCCGTACCTCGGCGGCGCCGAGTTCGGGCTTGCGGACATTGCCCTCGTCCCCTGGTTCCTCCGCGCGCGCGACATGCTGGAGGTCGAGCTCGACGGCTTCCCCTCGCTCGTCGACTGGCTCGCCCGGCTCGAGCAGCGACCCTCCATCGCTGCCGAAGCAGGTATCGTCGCCGCGCTGTGACGCTGAGAGCTGTCGTCGACTCCGGCTGGCTCGCGGAGCATCTCGGCGAGGACGACCTCGTCGTGGGCGACGTCCGCGGGCCGAACGCACACATGCGCGGGCACATCTCCGGCTCGCGCCCGCTTGTGCTCGGCTCGCCGCCGCCCGCGGCGGACGAGGAGTCGGCCCGCGCTCTCGCCGAGGAGATCGCGCTGCGTCTGCGGAGGCACGGAATCACCGGGCGGGAGCGTCTCGTGCTCGTCGATCGCGGCGACGGCGTCGGCGCAATGCCGGCGGCGCAGATGGCCGAGCTCGCGGGGCATCCCCGCGTCGCGATCCTGCTCGGCGGCATCGCCGGCTGGCAAGGCGAGCTCGAGGAGGGAGCAGTCGAGCTGGAACCGGTCCACCAGGCCGAGGCCGATCTCGAGCCGAACCCTCGCGCTCTGCCGACGCGGCAGGAGCTCGCGAGCCGCCTCGGCGATCCGTCGCTGACCTTGCTCGACGTGCGGACGGCGGACGAGTTCAGCGGGCGGCGCGGAAACCAATGCGATCCACGGCAGGGGCACATCCCCGGCGCGCGGAACCTCGACGTCGGCGAGCTGTTCGAAGCGCCGGGCCAACCGGCGCCGGCCGAACGCGTCCGCGAGCTCGTCGGTCTGCCCGAGGGCACGGAGATCGTCGCCTACTGCCATTCCGGGTCGCGGTCGGCGCTGGCGACCCTCGCCCTCCGCGCCGCGGGCTACGACGCCCGCAACTACGCCGGCTCGTGGCACGAGTGGAGCCGCCACGACGAGCTGCCGCTCGAGCGCTGACCTAGTTCTCGGTGCGGCTCGCCGTCTCGAGCCCGGCGCGCAGCTTCAGGACGGCGGCCGTGACCTCCACGAGGCCGGCGAGCAGCGCGACGTAGATCCCGTATCTCGCGCCGACGTCGACGCCGCGGTAGCGCGGCAGGGTGAGCCAGCGGATGACGACGAGCAGCAGCCCGAGGGCGGCGATTCCTGCAATGAGCGCAGACGGACCCGCCTTCCCCGGTAAGAGCGAGACGCTCGCGCGCCGGAGCAGCAAGAGGCCCGCCACGACGAGGAGCAACGTCCCGGCCCACGCGGTGAAGCCCGCCGACCAGGCGCTGACGGTCACGCTGAGCGGGCCCACAGTCACGCCCCACCAGGGCAGGAAGCTCGCGACGAGCGCAACGCCCGCGCTCCCGACGACCAGCCGATCCAGCGTGTCCAGGTGCTTCCAGTCGAACGACATGGAGCCAACCCTACGAAAGTGCGATCAGCGCGACACCTCCAGCAACCGCCGCGGCGCCTGCAAGCCGCTCGATTCCCACGCGCTCGCGGAGGAACGTGCCGGCGAGCACGGCCGCGATCACGACGCTCGTCTCACGCACGGCGGCCACCTCGGGAGCGGAGGCGAGACGGAGCGCGGCGAGCACGAGAGCGTAAGCACCGAACGACCCAACCGCTGCGGCCACCGTCGTCACCGTGAGTTGCGCGCGGAGCGCCTGAGCGCCTCGCCGCGCCGCGACGATGGGCACCGCGACCAACGCGACCGGGAGCAGGACGAGCTCGAGATACGGCAGCGATGCGGCGTGGCGTAGCCCGTCCTTGTCCACGAGCGTGTAGCCGGCGATCGCGCAGCCGATCGCAAGCGCGACGAGCACGCCCTCCGCTCCCCGCCGGATCCCGCGGACGAGCACGACCCCGACCGCCACGAGGCAGACCCCGGCGGCCGCCCACGCAGAGACGTGGCGGCTCAGGACGACCACCGTGCCGAGCAGGACGAGCACCGGAGCCGAGCCGCGCGCGACCGGGTACACGACCGACAGCTCCCGCCGGCGGTACGCGGCGACGAGCAGCGCGAAGTACGCAGCCTCGAGCGCGGCCGACGCGGCGACGTACGGCGCGACGGCCCATGAGACCGACCAGGTCGCCGCCGCGACCGGGGAGAAGATCAGGACCGAGAGCCCGAGGACGACGGCCGTGCGGGCCTCGACGTCCTCCGAGCCCCGCAGGAGGACGTTCCAGCCGGCGTGGAGCAACGCCGCCGCCAGGGCCAGGGCGAGCGCGTCAGCGGCCACGTGCGAGCCGCTCGGCGGCGACGAGGAACGAGCGGCAGAGGCGCCGCCCGAGCTCGTTCCAGCCGCCGATCCGCTCGCGTGTCTCGGCCAGCAGCCGGGCGGGATCGGGTGGCGGATCCCCCTCGTCGGCGATCCAGCGCTCGAGCTGCGGCTCCGTCACCTCCGGATGGAACTGGACGCCCCAGCAGGTCTCGCCGAGCCGGAACGCCTGCAAGGAGGCCGCGCTGTGCGCGAGCGCGACCGCTCCCTCCGGCACGTCGTGCGCGTAGTGGTGCCAGAGAAGACCACCGAACCGGGCGGGCAGCGCCGAGAAGACGGGATCCGTAGTCCCGGCCTCCGTCAGCTCGACCTCGCCCCAGCCGATCTCGGGCACCGGCAACCGTCCGACCCACGCGCCCGTCGCGCGCGCGAGCAGTTCGCTGCCGAGACAGATGCCCAGCGTCGGGATCTCCTGCTCGACCAGCCCGCGCAGCCACTCCGTCTCGTCGCGCAGCCACGGATACACGTCGTCCTGGTCGGGATGCATGAACCCGCCGAAGACGAGCACGGCGTCGTACGCCTCGAGCGACTGCGGCATGGGCGTTCCCCACTCGAAGCTCCAGTCGTCGCGCCGGTGGCCGGCCTCGGCCACGAGGGGGCCGAACAGCTCGGGGCCCGCATCCTGGCCGTGCACGAGCGAGAGGACGTTCATGCTCCGCCGCTCGCGGCGATCCGGTTGACGTCGAGGAGGCGACGCAGCTGCCGGGCGTTCGTCGCCGCCTGCGCGACCCGCCCGAGGGGATTCTCGGGATCCTCCGACGAGGCGTTGTTGTTGAAGAAGGCGAACGCCTGCTGCGCCTGGCCCGCGAGCTCGCGCAAGGGCTCGACCCATTCGCCGAGCTCCTCGTCGGAATAGAGGTAGTCGAAGCGCTCGGCCGCCGAGCCGCCGCGCTTGTTCCACGTCGCGAGGTTGCGCCCATGGAAGCGGACGTAGGCCGTCGGCGACGTTGTCGCGACGACGGTGGGAACGAGATTCTTCGCCGTGTCGGAGCGCGGCGCGTCGACGACCACGTAGCCGGCGCCGATCCGCTCGAGGAAGGCCAGGCTCTCGTCTCGGTGCTCGTCGTCGAGCCACGAGCGGTGCCGGAACTCGACCAGCATCTCGTCGTCACCCAGCTGCTCGCGCGCCCACTCGAGGTACTCGAGCGAGGACTCCTTGCTCACGACGTACGGCGGTAGCTGGAAGAGGATGCCGCCGAGCTTGCCGGCGGCGCGGAGCGGCTCGAGCGCGGTGAGGAACCGGCGGAAGACCTCGGCGCGGAGCTCGCGCGGCGGCCGGTCGATGCGGCCGCGCTCGTCGACCGGCATCTCGCCGCGCAGATCCTCCGGCACCACCTCCGCCTTGACCGGGTGCCGCGTCATGAGGCCGAACGCCTTGATGTGCATCGTGAATCCGTCCGGGGTTCGTTCGGCCCAGCCCTGCACCATCGACTCGCTCGGCAGGCGGTAGAACGTCGAGTCGACCTCGACGGTGTCGAAGTGCTCGGCGTACCAGGCGAGCCGTTCCTTGGCCGGCAGCTTCGGCGGGTAGAACCACTTCGAGAGCGCCTCGTCCGCCCACGAGCACGTGCCGATCCGGATCGTCGCCGCCATGCGGCGGAAGCTAACGGGAGACGGCGCGGTTCAGGAGCGAGAGGTTGAGCGTGAGCCCGCGGATGACGATCGAGCCGGCGCCGGCTGCGGGCGGTCCGTACACGCCGTCCGCGGTCTGACCCCCGACCGTGACGACGATGCGCTTGCCGCGCGGCAGGAGAACCGCCTGGTCGCTGAGCGGGATCCGCAGGACGCCGGCCTTCCTCGTTACCGGTGCGGCACCGTAGGTCACCGGTGTCGAGCTGCCCTTCGCCGCTACCGTCGCGACGAGATCTCCCCACTGCTGTGCGCCGGAGTAGCGGACGACGACCGAGCTGTCGCCGAAGGTCTCGAGCGGCCCACCCGTCAGCCTCACCGACCGGCTCACCGTGGCTGGCTTCGTCAGCGTCGTCCGGCCCGGCAGGTTGACGCTCATGTGCCGCGTGCGGGGGATGCCCTTGTAGAAGCTCGGCGTGCCGTCGAACGGGTCGTGCGCGAGCTGGACGCCGCTGCCGAGCTTCGGCCCTCCGGCCAGGTACTCGCGCAGCCAGGCGACCACCTCCGCCAGATACTCCGGCTGCTCGAGCGTGGGGTTCGTCGCCGGAGGATGGCCGAGGTCGCCGAGGTAGAGCCGCTTCGGTCCGGGGAGCAGCCTGTATGCGGCGAGCGCCTGGTCGAGGTCGAAGAGGAAGTCGTGGCGCCCTTGCAGGATGAACGTCGGTACGTGGAGCGAGCGGAGCTGCGCGCGCGAGGATCGAGCCGCCTCGGTGCTCTTGACCGCCGCCGTCACGTTGCCGGCGAGGAGATCCTGGCGCGTCTGGGCGAGCGACGAGTCCCACTGCGCCGGCGGGACGTCCTTGGCGAGCTGGTCGACCTCGCCCGCCTTCGGCACGCCGTCGGGGTTGAGCGCCGCTCCGAGGTCGGTCCACGCGATCGCGGGCACGATCGCCTTGAACGGGACTCCGGCGACCGCAGCGTTCCAGACCTCGCCGCCTCCGAGCGAGAGGCCGACGGCTCCGATCTGCGTGTCGGACACGTCGTTCCGGGCGGCCAGCCAGGTGAAGAGATCGCGCGCGTCCTGTACCTCTTGCGGGCCGTCGAGCCCGAACGTGCCGCCCGAGGCTCCGGTGCCGCGTGCGTCGCAGGCGAGCGAGGCGAGCCCCGCGGGGGCGAGGGCGGCCTGTGCGATCGTCTCCATGAACGCGTGGCTCTGGCCGAGCCCGTGGAAGAGCAGCACTCCCGCCCAGCCTCCGGTGGGCGGGCTTCCACCGGGAAGGACGAGCCCGCATGCGAGCTTCGTCCCGTCCGATGCCGTGATCGTCAGTTCCTGCGTCGAGGGGCCGACGGCGCGCGTCCCCGCGAGCACGGCCGAGGCGGCCGCGGCGGCACCGGCACAGACCACGGCAGCGGCGACGACGCCGACGGCGACCCGGGTCCGACCCACGAGACGCACGCTAGCGCGCATTTACGATGGGCGCCATGGATCCGCGGCCCGTAGGCGTCTTCGACTCCGGCGTGGGCGGGCTGACCGTCCTCCACGAGTGCCTCGTGACGATGCCGAACGAGGATTTCGTCTACCTCGGCGACCATGCGCGCCTCCCGTACGGGCCCCGGCCGCTCGAGGAGATCCGCCGCTTCGCGCGGGAGATCGGCGCGTATCTCGAGCAGCAGGACGTCAAGCTGATCCTGGTCGCGTGCAACGCCGCGACCTCGGCGGCGCTGCCGCGGCTGCAGGAGGAGCTGAGCGTGCCGGTCGTGGGCGTGATCACTCCCGAGGCGCACGCCGCCGTGCAGGCGACTCGCAACCGTCGCGTCGGCCTCCTCGCCACCGAGGCGACGGTCGACGCCGGACGCTATGCCGAGCTCGTCCATGCTCTCGACGCCGGCATCTCGTTCCATCCGGTCGCCTGCCCGCGGCTCGTGCCGCTGATCGAGGGAGAGGACCCCTACGGCGAGGAGACCGAGAGCGCCGTGCGCGAGTACGCGTCGCCGCTGCGGGAGGAGGGCGTCGACACCGTGATCCTCGGGTGCACGCACTACCCGCTGATCCGGAAGATCTTCGAGCGCGTCTTCGGCCGCGACATCACTCTCGTCTTCTCGGCGGAGGAGACCGCCCGCGAGGTGGCGGAGACGCTTGCGCGCAAGGGCGTCGAGAACGAGCGGGGGCACGAGGGCACGTACCGGTTCCTCACGACGGGCGACCCGGAGGCCTTCCGCGTGCTGGGGCGCCGGTTCCTCCAGCTGCCGGTCCGCGAGGTCGAGCACGTGACCGTGGCGACGCTGGAAGAGGCGCCGGCGTGAGCAGTCGCGAGGACGGCCGGAAGCCCGACCAGCTCCGCGCGATCGCCTTCGAGCCCGACTATCTCGAGAATCCGCACGGCTCGGTCGTCATCACGCAGGGGCGGACGAAGGTGCTCTGCACGGCGATGGTCGAGGAGGACGTTCCGCGCTGGCTGCGCAACCAGGGGCGCGGCTGGATCACCGCCGAGTACTCGCTCTTGCCCGCATCGACCGGCGAGCGCGTGCAGCGGGAGGCGGCGCGCGGCAAGCAGCAGGGCCGTACCGTCGAGATCCAGCGGCTGATCGGCCGGGCGGTCCGAGCGGTGGCCGACTTCGACGCCCTCGGCGAACGGACGCTCTGGCTCGACTGCGACGTCCTCCAGGCCGACGGCGGCACCCGCTGCGCCGCGATCTGCGGCGCCTACGTCGCAGCCATGCGCGCACTCGACCGATTCGGCCTCTCGCGCACCTTCCGCGACTCCGTCGCGGCCGTGTCGGTGGGCGTCGTCGAGGGCGTCCCGGTTCTCGACCTCGACTACGCGGAGGACTCGAGTGCCGACACCGACATGAATGTCGTGATGACTGGCGACGGCCGCCTGGTCGAGGTGCAGGCGACGGCCGAGCGCGACCCGTTCGCCCGCGAGACGCTCGACGAGCTCCTCGGGCTGGCGACGGCGGGTATCGGCGAGATCGCGGCGCTGCAGGCCGAGGCGGTCGCGCGTGAGCTCCCTTAGCGTCGCCGCCGCCGCGACGATCGGTTGGCCCGAGGTGCTGCTGCGCCTCTTCGTGGCGGCGGCTCTCGGCGGCGCGATCGGCGTCGAGCGCGAGCTGCGGGAGCGCCAGGCCGGGCTGCGCACGCATCTCGTCGTCTGCGTCGGCGCTGCGCTCTTCACCCTCGTCTCCGCATACGGCTTCGAGGGCATCGTCGCGCAGGGACGCGTGGTGGCGGACCCGACGCGGATCGCGGCTCAGATCGTGAGCGGGATCGGCTTCCTGGGCGCCGGCGCGATCATCCGCCAGGGCCTCTCGGTTCGCGGCCTCACGACTGCGGCGACGCTGTGGCTCGTCGCAGCGATCGGGATGGCGTCCGGCGCCGGCTATTGGGACGGGGCGCTCATCACGACCGCCGGCGCGCTGCTCACGCTCGGCCCGCTCCGCATCGTCGCCTACCGGCTGCTGCGCGGCTTCCGCCCGGCTCTCGACCGGCTCCTCGTGGAGATCCCGGCCGGCGGCAGCCCCGGTCCGATCATCGACGCGATCGAGCGGGCCGGCGGACGCGTCCTCTCGCTCGACGTCACGCAGGAGGGAGAACGACGCTCGGTCGCCGCGGACGTCGAGCTGCCGCCGGGGACGACGGCCGTCGGCGTCGTAGCAGGCGTCGCCGAGCTGGACGGCGTGCTCGAGGTGCAGTGGACGGATTGACCGCGGTTCTCTGTTCGAGGAACCGGCACAAGGCACGTGAGCTCGAGCGGCTGCTGCCGGGCTGGGCACTCGAGCCGCTCGACCGCGACGACTACCCGCCCGAGACGGGCGCCACCTACTACGACAACGCCCGCATCAAGGCTGAGTTCGGCCGCGAGCACGCGAACGGCTGGGTGCTCGCGGAGGACTCGGGCCTCGAGGTGGAAGCCCTGGGGGGCCGGCCGGGCGTGCTGTCGGCGCGCTACGCGCCGGAGGGGCCCCCGGCGGTGGCGAAGCTCCTCGGCGAGCTCGAGGGCGTCGCGGATCGGCGCGGGCGTTACGTCTCGGAGCTCGTGCTCCTCGCTCCCGATGGTCGCGAGCTGCGCGGCACCGGCACGCTCGACGGTCGGATCGCGCTCGCGGCGCTCGGCACCGAAGGCTTCGGCTACGACCCGATCTTCATTCCGGATGGCGAGGAGCGGACGGTGGCGGAGCTGGGGAACGACTGGAAGGCGAGGCGCTCCCATCGAGCCCTTGCTGCGCAGGCGCTCGTTCAAGCTCTCGGCGGCGCTCGCGCCACCACCAGTTGAGCTCGCCGCCGAAGACGATCACGTTCGCCATCACGTAGAGCCAGAGCAGGAGGATCGCCGGCCCACCGAGCGTCCTCAGGGTGACGTTCACGTCGGCGAAGCGCACGAAGATCGGCAGCGCCTGGAACGAGGCCTCGAGCGCGAGCGCACCTGCGATCGCGCCCGGCAGCGCCTCTGCGAGCTCCACCTTCGTGTTCGGCAGCCAGCGATAGATGACGAGCAGGAAGAGGAACACGCCGATGAGAGAGGCGCCGATCGAGACGATGTAGGCGAGCGCCGGGCTGCGCGCGAAGGTGCCGAGATTGTGCTTCAGGAAGTCGACGCCGAGCCCGCCGACGACGAGGCTGGCGAACAGCGTGACGAGGACGCTCGCCGTGAGGGCCGCCGCGAGCAGCTTCCCGTGCAGGAAGCGCCGGTTCGGGAGCCCATACACGATGTTGAGTGCCGACTCGAGCGCGCTGAACAGCGAGACCGACGACCAGAGCAGGCCGACGCCGCCGATGATGCCGAGCGTCGCCGCGTTGTTCTGGACGCGGCGAACGAGCTTGATGATGCTGTCGAGCGACGTCCCGGGGAACGCGTGCTTCAGCTCCCGGATGAAGAAGTCCGACGCCTGGGCGCGGTGCGCGAGGCCGAAGAGCGAGAGCGTGAGGAAGACGAGGGGCACGAACGAGAGCAGCGCGAAGTACGCGACCATCGCTGCGAGGTGGGTGCCGCGGTCGGCGAAGAACTTGCGCGCGAGCTGGCGGCGTCGAATCGTCACGCGCGAATCCTCGCTGATAGCCTCGACGGCGATGGAGGCGGCGCGAGCTCTCGCGGATCTCGTCGAGATCTCGCCGCAGGTGGAGGCGGCCGCAGTGGTCAACGGCGACGGCGAGCCGGCCGGCTCGATCGGCGTTCCCGAGCCGCGGGCGGGCGTCCTCGCCCGTTCCCTCCGGGACTTGCTCGAGGCCGCTGCCGGCTTCCGCCGCGGCGAGGCCCGCGTCACCCAGCTCCATGCGGAGCTCCCCGAGGGGGACGTATTCGCCGTTACGGGCGCCGGCGAGCGGACGATCGTGGCCGTCACGCGCGGGCGGGCGACACCGGGGCTCGTCTTCTACGACCTGAAGCGCTGCCTGGCCGCGCTCGCGGATGAGACGTAGGCTCCTCTCCCTCGCGGGTTTCGCGACCGGGGCGGTCGCGGGCACGGCTCTCTACCGGCGCTGGTTCGGCGGAGGCGGCGAGCGGCTCGACCTCTACTTCGACGACGGCTCGTTCGTCACGTTCGGCGCGACCTCGCGGGAAGGAGCGAGGTTGCTGCCGCTCGCGCGGCAAGTGCTGACGGCGGCGCGCCGGGCATGAACGACACCGAGCTCCGGAAGGCGCTCGTCGCGGCCGCCTATCTGGAGGGCGATTTCGTCCTGCGCTCCGGCAAGCGCTCTCGCTACTACCTCGACAAGTTCCGCTTCGAGACGCGGCCCGATCTGCTCGGCGCGCTCGGCGAGGCGATCGCCGCGGCCGTCCGCGAGCACGAGCCGGAAGCCGTCCGGCTCGCAGCTCCGGTGCTCGGTGCCGTGCCCCTCGCCGCTGCCGCCTCGCTCGCCGGCGGGCTGCCGTTCGTGATCGTCCGCGACGAGGCCAAGGAGTACGGCACCGCGAACCGCCTCGAGGGCGCGTACGAGGAAGGCGAGCTCGTGTGCCTCGTCGAGGACATCGTGACCTCGGGCGGAGCCCTGCTCGAGACCATCGCAGCGGTCCGCGAATCCGGCCTCGTCGTCCGCACGGCCGTTTGCGTGATCGATCGCGAGGAGGGCGGCGCGGACGCTCTCGCGCGCCACGCGGTGCGTTTGCGGCCGCTTTTCCGGGCAGGAGAGCTCCTGAACGGCGAGAAAACCCCCGCAAAACCGCATGGTTGAGCCGCAAACGTCTAGTTGGTAGGGTCGTTTCGGCCCAGCAAGCGATCTAGCGACTGGAGGAGAGAGTGACGAAGCAGGAGTTCGTATCCGAGGTGGCCCGCCGCGCACAGCTGTCCAACCGCGACGCAGGCAAGGCCGTCGACGCGTTCCTCGACGCCATCACGGACACGCTGAAGGGTCGAGGCGAGGTCACGTTCACAGGATTCGGCAAGTTCTCGACTGCGAATCGCGCGGCCAGGACGGGCGTCAACCCGCGCAACCCGAGCGAGAAGGTGCACATCCCCGCAGCCACGGTGCCGAAGTTCTCGGCCGGCAGCGGGCTCAAGTCGGCCGTCAAGAGTGGGGGATCTTCCTACTAGCGGCAAAACAAGTCTCCTCCGAGGATCGAGAGGCCGCCTTCGGGCGGCCTCTTCGTCTCGGGCGCCTCGTATCCTGAGAGGCGTGAGCGGGCCGGATCATTTCGGGGATCGGCTCGCCGCCGCCGTGGAACGTAAGGGCGCGCCGCTCTGCGTGGGCCTCGACCCCGATCCCGCGCTCATGCCGGAAGGTGTCGGCGTCGTCGAGTTCTGCCGCGGGATCGTCGACGCCGTCGCCGAGCACGTGGTGGCAGTCAAGCCGCAGGCGGCCTTCTTCGAAGCACAGGGCGCCGAGGGCTGGGCGGCGCTCACTGCGGTCTGCGACTACGCCCGCGCCGCGGAGCTGCTCGTGATCGCCGACGCGAAGCGCGGCGACGTCCCCTCGACCGCGCGCGCGTACGCCGCCGCGTTCGCTCCGCTCGCCGACGCGGTCACCGTGAACCCCTACCTCGGCTTCGACTCGCTCGAGCCCTTCTTCGCCCAGGACGGGCTTGGCGTCTTCGTCCTCGTCAAGACCTCGAACCCGGGCAGCGCCGACGTCCAGGATCTGCCGCTCGCCGACGGGCGACCGCTGTGGCAGCACGTCGCCGAGCTCGTCGACCGCTGGGGAGCAGGCCTCGTGGGCGCGAGCGGGCTCTCGTCGGTCGGGGCAGTCGTCGGAGCGACCTTCCCGCAGGAGGTGGCCGAAGCCCGCCGGCTGCTGCCGCGGTCCGTGCTCCTTCTGCCCGGAGTGGGCGCTCAGGGAGGACGCGCCGAAGAGCTGGCCGAGGCGTTCTCGATCGGCCCGGCAGGTGCGCTCGTCTCGGCCTCGCGCTCGGTCCTCTACGCGGACGGCGGTGCAGGCTGGCGGGAGGCTGCGGCCGCCGAGGCCGAGCGCCTCGCCGGCGAGCTGCGCGCCGTCGCCGTCCTGGGCTGAGCGAGTGGACCGGAGCCGCTTCACACGCTGGGCGGCCCCGGTCGCCTTTCTCGCCGCGATCACGATCGGCGCTCTCGTCGTGCGGGCAGGGTTCGAGCACGGCAAGCATCACGCGCAGCCGCCCGCGCCGACGGTGACGTCGACGAGAAAGAAAACCCACGCCCATCATCGCCACCAGTCGCAAGCGCAGACGTACACCGTCCAGTCGGGCGACACGTTCGCGTCCATCGCGACCAAGACGGGGACGTCGGTGGCGAGGCTCGAGCAGCTCAATCCCGGCGTCGATCCGACGGCCCTCCACGTCGGTCAGAAGATCCGCGTCCAGTAACCTCCGCCCCGGCGTGGTGTACCGGCAGTGATCGTCACCGTAACCCTCAACGCCGCGGTCGACCGGACGCTCACAGTTCCGAACTTCCAGTTCGGCCACCGGCACCGCGCATCGAACAGCCTCACGAGTGCGGGCGGCAAGGGCATCAACGTGGCGCGGGCGCTGAAGCGGCTGGAGACCCCGGTCATCGCCACCGGGCTCGCGGGCGGCCGCGCCGGCGATCGGATCGTCGAGGACCTCGGGCTCGAGGGGATCCTCAGCGACTTCGTGCGCATCTCCGACGAGTCGCGCACCTCGATCGCGGTCGTCGACCCGACCGCGGGTGCGCTGACCGAGGTCTACGAGTGGGGGCCGGCGGTGCGGCCCGAGGAGTTGCAGATGCTGTCGGACAAGCTCCACTACCTCTCGCGCGTGGCGAGCTTCGTCGTCTTCTGCGGCTCGCTGCCCCGCGACGTCGAGAACGACTTCTACGCCCAGGCGATCCACGACCTGACCCGCCGCGGCATCAAGTGCGTCCTCGACTGCGAGGGAGAGCCGCTACGCCTCGGCGTCGAGGCGGAGCCGTACCTCGTCTCGCCGAACCAGCAGGAGGCCGAGAGCCTGGTGGGCCAGGAGTTCATGGACGAGGAGGACTTCGTGATGGCGCTCGACACGATCGCCGACCTCGGCGCGCGCAACGTCCTCATCACGCAGGAGACCGCGTGCTTCGCGCTCGTGCGCGAGGAGCGGCGGGTGCAGCGCTTCCGCGCGTCGATTCCGCGCGTCGAGCCCATCGCGCCGGTCGGAGCCGGCGACGTCCTGCTCGCCGGTTACCTGTCCGGACGCTTCAACGGCCGCTCGGTCGGCGACGCGCTGCGGACGGCGGTCGGTTGCGCGGCCGCGTCGGTCGTCGAGCTCGGCGCGGGCCGCTTCGACCCGCGCGAGGCTTCGCGCCTCGCCGACGGAGTCGAGGTCGTGGAGCTCGCCGCGGTCGAGGCCTAGAGCGCTACCCGACGGCCAGGGCGCGCAGCCGCCCCGTCCGGTTGTGGTTCTCCGCCCAGAGCAGGCGGCCGTGTGCGAGCGAGAGGCCGACGTAGTTCTGCCCCGTCTTCACGAGCTTCTGGATGTGCCCGGTCTTCGTCGCGATCGCATGCAGGAAGAGGCCGACGCGATAGACGATGACGCGGTCGCTCGCAGCAAGTTGTGGTGCGGCGAGCCCGGACACGACCACGCTCCCGAGCTTCGTCCCGCCGATGGCGGAGAACCAGGAGATCCGATCGTGGGCAGTGCCCTGCGTGGTGAGGACTGCGAGCACGGCGGGGGAAAGGGCGATCGCGATCGGGAAGCCGTGCACGGACGCCTGGCCGACCGACTCGCCGCTGGTCGCGTCCACGACTTGCAGCGTGTTGCTGGTGGTCGTGGTCGGCCGGCCGGCCTTGACCGTCGTCGCGGGGACGTAGGCGATGCGCCCGCCCGCCGCCGCGAGCTGCAGCGCGGGCTGGGCTTCGGGCAGCGTCGTGTAGCCGCTCGGGCTGACCAGGCGGATCCCACCGTTCGCGATCCTCTCCTTGCACGAGCCGCCCGAGAGGCAGGCGAGCTTGTCGACGTACTCGACGTCGTCCCAGGAGTAGGCGAGGGTCTTGCCTGCTCCCGCCACGCCGCCGAGCCAGTCGCCGGTTCCGTCGCTTGCATGCGACAACTGCCCCACCCGCCGCTCGGGGCCGCCGATCGGAGCTGCGACCACGACGTCGAAGGGCGAAGGCCCGCTCTCGTGCAGTGTCCAGAGAGCCATCGAGAGCCGCGCCGCGACGGCGAGCTGGGGACGGCCGTCGGCGAGATTCCAGTGGCAGGTCATGCTCCCGGACGACGGCTGGGGAGCGCTCCGATCGCGCTGGCCCGGCGCGAGGACGTGTACCGCGTCGCAGCCGTGGGAGCTGGCGAACGTCAACCAGGCGGCCAAGCCGCTGTCCTGCGCGATCGCCGCGATCGGCCCACTCGCGCTCTTTCGCAGCGTGTGAGCCGTGGGCTTCGCGGCAGCTGCCGCCCCGGCCAGGACGAGAAGTCCCGCAGTCGCGAGAAGGGCCCGCACGGCTGGACGGTAGCTCCGCGCTGTTAGCGCAATGTCAAATTCCCGTCCTGGACGGGTGTTACCCTCTTCTCCTTGACGGAGCACGTAGCAGCCGAGCTGAGCGCCGACGACGTCCAGCGGCTGCTGGAGCTCGACCAGAAGTTCGGGCGGGAAGGCCTGACCTTCGACGACGTGCTCCTCGTGCCGGCCGCGTCGCACGTCCTGCCGACCGACGTCTCGACGCGCGCACGCCTGACGCGATCGATCGAGCTCGCGATCCCGATCGTCTCGGCCGCGATGGACACGGTGACCGAGGCCCGTCTCGCGATCGCGCTCGCACGCGAGGGAGGCATAGGCATCGTCCACCGCAACGTCTCGATCGAGGCACAGGTGGCCGAGATCGACAAGGTGAAGCGGTCGGAGTCGGGAATGATCGTCGAGCCCGTGACGCTGCCGCCCGACGCGCCGGTGCAGGCGGCGCTCGACCTGATGGCGCGATACAAGGTTTCGGGCGTTCCGATCACCGACGACGAGGGAGTGCTCGTCGGCATCCTCACGAACCGCGACCTCCGCTTCGAGAACGACGTCGAGCAGCCGATCTCGGCGCTCATGACGTCGCGCAACCTCGTCACGGCACCAGTGGGGACGACGCTCGCCGAGGCCGAGGAGATTCTGCACCGGAACAAGATCGAGAAGCTGCCCGTCGTCGACGCGGACGGACGGCTGCGCGGGCTGATCACGGTCAAGGACATCCAGAAGAAGATCGAGTTCCCCGACGCGACGAAGGACGAGCAGGGCCGCCTGCGGGTTGGCGCCGCCGTCGGCGTCGGGCCTGACGCGCTCGAGCGTGCGCAGGCACTGGTCGACGCCGGAGCGGACGTGATCGTCGTCGACACCGCGCATGGTCATTCGCGCGGGGTGATCGAGATGGTGCGGAAGGTGAAGCGATCCGTCGCGGTGGACGTGATCGCCGGCAACATCGCGACCGCCGAGGCCGCTCGCGCGCTCGTCGACGCGGGCGCCGACGCGGTCAAGGCCGGCATCGGCCCGGGCGGAATCTGCACCACTCGAGTCGTCGCAGGGGTCGGGATGCCGCAGATCACCGCGATCTACGACACGGTGCAGGTGGCGGTGGAGGAAGGGGTCCCCGTGATCGGCGACGGAGGCATCACCTCGTCCGGGGACATCGCGAAGGCGATCGGGGCGGGAGCCGACTGCGTGATGCTGGGCTCGATGCTCGCCGGCACCGACGAGGCGCCGGGCGAGATCATCATCGTGCAGGGCGAGCGCTTCAAGGAGTACCGCGGCATGGCGTCGCTCGGCGCGATGCGGAAGGGGTTCTCGAAGGACCGCTACTTCCAGGAGCACGTCGAGGAGGCCGAGAAGCTGATTCCGGAGGGCATCGAAGGCCGGGTCAGCTACAAGGGGGCGCTCGGCCCGGTTCTCCACCAGCTGGTGGGCGGCTTGCGGCAGTCCATGGGCTACTGCGGCGCGGCCACGATCGAGGAGATGAAGCGCGCGCGGTTCGTCCGGATCACGGCCGCGGGGTTGCGCGAGTCGCACCCGCACGACGTGACAATCACGAAGGAGGCGCCGAACTATCGGCGCTGACGAGGCACGCGTCCTCGAGCTCCCGGCCCGGAAGGATAGGCCTGTTCTCGTCCTCGACCTCGGTGGGCAGTACTCCCAGCTGATCGCGCGCCGCGTGCGCGAGTGCCGCGTCTACTCCGAGCTCGTCGGCCACACGATCACGCCGGAGGCAGTCCGCGCACGCAACCCGTACGCGCTCGTGCTCAGCGGCGGGCCGGCCTCGGTCTACTCCGACGACGCCCCGCGCGTCGACCCCGCGCTGTTCGACCTCGGCGTGCCGACGCTCGGCATCTGCTACGGCGCGCAGCTCATGGCCCTCGAGCTGGGCGGCCGCGTCGATCGCACCGGGGTCTCGGAGTTCGGCCGCACGGCGATGGAGGCTACGGAGTCGCGGCTCTTGGCGGACACGCCTCCGGAGCAGACCGTCTGGATGTCCCATCGCGACACCGTCGTGGCGGCTCCCGAGGGCGCGCGCGTCGTCGCGAGCTCGCCGGCGACGCCGGTTGCGGCCTTCGAGGCGCCCGACCGCGGTCTCTACGGTGTCCAGTTCCATCCGGAAGTCGTCCACACGCCGCACGGCATGGACGTGCTGAAAAACTTCCTCTACGGCGTCGCCGACGCTCCGCCCGCCTGGACTCCGGCCGCGGTGATCGAGGAGCAGGTCGCGCGGATCCGGGCGCAGGTGGGGCGCGAGCGCGTGCTCTGTGCGCTCTCGGGCGGCGTGGATTCGGCCGTGGCCGCGCTGCTCGTCCACAAGGCGGTCGGCGAGCAGCTCACGTGCGTCTTCGTCGACCACGGCCTCTTGCGACAGGACGAGGCCGAGCAGGTGGTCGAGACGTTCGGCGAGCACTTCCACGTCCCGCTCCTCCACGTCCAGGCGCAGGAGCGGTTCCTCGAGCTGCTCGCAGACGTCGAGGAGCCCGAGGAGAAGCGCAAGATCATCGGCCGCGAGTTCATCCGCGTGTTCGAGGAGGAGGCGAGGAGGCTCGGCGACATCCGGTGGCTGGTGCAGGGGACGCTCTACTCCGACGTGATCGAGTCGGGCGGCACCGAGGGTGTCGCCGCGACGATCAAGTCGCATCACAACGTCGGCGGCCTGCCGGCGGACATGAAGATGCGGCTCGTCGAGCCGCTGCGACTCCTGTTCAAGGACGAGGTGCGCCGCGTGGGGGAGGAGCTCGGCATGCCCGACCGGATGGTCTGGCGTCAGCCGTTCCCCGGCCCCGGGCTCGCGATCCGGATCATCGGCGCCGTCACCGCCGAGCGGCTCGAGATCCTCCGCCAGGCCGACGCAGTGCTCCAGGAGGAGGTGCGGCGGGCCGGCCTCTACGGCGAGCTGTGGCAGTCGTTCGCCGTACTGCCTGCGGTCCGGTCGGTCGGCGTGCAGGGCGACGAGCGCACGTACGGCTACCCGGTCGTGATCCGCGCGGTGACGAGCGACGACGCGATGACCGCCGACTGGGCGCGGCTCCCGTACGACCTCGTGGAGACGATCTCGGCCCGGATCGTGAACGAGATCCCAGGTGTGAACCGGGTCGTGCTCGACGTGACGTCGAAGCCGCCCGCCACGATCGAGTGGGAGTAGCGTGGGGAGCCCGCGATGGGCTCCTTCTACGACCTCCTCAAGAAGCGCCGCGCCGTTCGCAGCTACACCGGCGAGCGCGTGCCGCGCGAGACGCTCGAGCGGATCGCGCGGGCAGCCCGGCGCGGGCCGAACGCCGGTTACAGCCAGGGGCTGCGGCTGCTCGTCGTGGACGACCCGGAGGTGATCGAGGCGCTCATCGATCCCGAGGGCGACGAGGGCTCCCAGAGGTGGTTCCGCACCGCAGCCGCGCACATCTTCGTGCTGACTCGAGAGCAGGACTACCACGACCGCTACACCAAGCCCGACAAGCTCGCCGTCACCGGCGGCGTCGAGGTGGTGTGGCCCGTCCCGTTCTGGCACGTCGACGCGGGCGCCGCGCTCATGCTCCTGTGGCTCGCCGCCCTCGACGAGGGCCTCGGCGCGGGCGTCTACGGTGTGCCGGTCGAGGAGGACGCCCGCGTGCGCGAGCTGCTGGGGATTCCCGACGACCTCACGATCGTGATGGGTGTCACCGTCGGCCATCCGGCGGAGGACCCCGACTGGGACCGAGCGTCGAGCGCGTTCACTCAGGAGCGGCGGGCGCACGAGGACGTCGTGAAATGGAACCGCTGGAGCTCGTAGACCGGCTTGCCGGGACCCGGATCGGCGCCACCTACAACCAGTACGCGGAGTCGGCGCTGCTGCGGGACCGCCTTCGCGCCTACCTCGTGGATCGTGGCAGCTCGGAGATCGTCTTGGTCGGCGAGGCTGCGGGCTATCGAGGCGCCCGCATCAGCGGGATCCCCTTCACGTCCGAGCGACAGCTCACCGGCTCCGGGCCCGCCGAGGCGACGGCGACGATCGTCCACCGCGTGCTGGCGAAGCTCGGCCTCGCGGACGACGTGCTCCTGTGGAACGTCGTGCCGACGCATCCGGGCGGCGAGACCTCCAACCGCCGGCCGACCCGAGACGAGATCGCGACAGCCTCGCCGTTCCTCGACGAGCTGACGCGCGGACGGGTCGCGATAGCGGTCGGCCGGCTTGCGGCCGAGGTCACCCAGACGCCGTACGTCCGCCATCCCTCGCATGGCGGAGCGGCGGCTTTCGAGGCGGGATTGCGGCGGGAGTTCGCTACAATCGGCCGCCGGCGGGCCTGAGTCCCGCCGCTTTCTATGAAGACGTACAGCGCCAAGCCGGGAGAAGTCACGCGCGAGTGGTATCTCGTCGATGCCGAGGGCAAGACGCTCGGCCGGCTCGCGACCCAGATCGCCGACACGCTCCGCGGCAAGCGGAAGCCGCAGTACACGCCGCACGTCGACATAGGCGACTTCGTCGTCGTGGTGAACGCCGAGAAGATCCAGGTGACGGGCAACAAGCTCGACCAGAAGCGGTACTACCGCCACTCGGGCTATCCGGGCGGCTTGCGCAGCCGGACGCTCCGCGAGCAGCTCGAGCGCCGGCCGACCGAGGTGCTCCGCGTGGCCGTGAAGGGGATGCTCCCGAAGAACCGGCTCGCTCGGCAGCAGCTCACGAAGCTGAAGATCTACGCCGGCCCGGAGCATCCGCACGAGGCTCAGAACCCGCGGCCGCTGGAGTCGGATCAGTGAGCCAGATCGCCCAGTACCGCGGAACCGGCAAGCGCAAGACCTCGGTGGCGCGCGTGATCTTGCGGCCCGGCGACGGCGCGACGTGGGTCAACGGCCGCACGCTCGAGGAGTACTTCCCGCGCTCGGTCTGGCAGACCATCGCCGTCTCGCCACTCAAGGTCGCGGGAGTCGAGGGGCAGTACGACCTTCGCGTCCGGGTTCACGGCGGCGGCCTGACCGGACAGGCCGGAGCCGTCAGGCACGGCATCGCCCGCGCGCTCGTCGAGGCGAATCCGGAGCTGCGCGTTCCCCTCAAGCGCGAGGGATTCCTGACGCGCGACGCGCGGCAGGTCGAGCGCAAGAAGGCCGGCCTGCACAAGGCGCGCAAGGCCCCGCAGTTCTCGAAGCGGTAACCCGCTCGCTGTGACGCGGTTCGTCGTCGACTGCGAGACGCTGCTGCGGATCGCCGCCGGCGAGATCGAGGTCGCCTCCGAGCACAAGCTCGTCGCGCCGACCCTTGTCCGCTCGCAGGCGCTTTCCGCGCTTTACAAAGCCGCGCGCCGGGGCGAGATCTCGCGCCGCGAGGGAATCGAGCGGGTGGTTCGGATCAACTCGCTCAAGGTGCGCTTCCTCGGAGACAAGGTTCTCCAGCAGCACGCCTGGAAGATCGCCGAGCAGCTCGAGTGGGAGACGACCTACGCGGCCGAATTCGTGGCACTGACGACGCTGCAGGCGGACGCCTTCGTCACGTCGGACCGCGAACTTGCGCAGGCGGTTTCGGCACTGGTGGAGACAGCGACGCCCGAGGCGCTCCGCGCGTAGTCTCGCGCCGTGGCGCGGGAGTACTTCGGAACCGACGGCGTGCGCGGCGTCGTCGGCGAGACGCTGACGGAGGACCTCGTCGAGCGGTTGGGGAAGGCCGCGGCCGCCTGGTGTGGCCGCGGCCGCGTCTTCATCGGGCGCGACACGCGCGCCAGCGGGCCGGACCTCGAGAACGCGTTCGCGAGCGGGGTGGCGTCGGCCGGCGGTAGCGCGGTCGTCGCCGGAGTCCTCCCGACGCCGGCGGTCGCGCTCCTCGGCCTCGACCTCGCGGCGGTCATCTCGGCCTCGCACAACCCGCCCGAGTACAACGGCGTCAAGCTCTTCGACCGCGACGGTCGCAAACTGACGGACGCCGCCGAGGAGGAGATCGAGGCGCTGCTGGACAGCCCGAGGCCGGGCGGCGGCGAGATCGATCGGGTCGAGGTCGCGGCCGACAGCTATCTCGAGCACGTGCTCGAGCGCTTCGGCACCGATCTGCGCGGCTTGCGGATCGCGGTCGACTGCGCCAACGGCTCGTACGCCGGCCTCGCGCCGCAGGCGTTCGAGCAGCTCGGTGCCGAGGTCACCGCGATCGGCAACGACCCCGACGGGACGAACATCAACGTCGGCTGCGGGGCGACCGACCTCCGCGCGCTCGCGACGGTCGTCCGCGAAGGGAGCTTCGATCTCGGCATCGCGTTCGACGGCGACGGCGACCGCATGCTCGCGGTCGACGAGCGAGGAGCCCCGGTCGACGGTGACCAGATCCTCGCGGTCCTCGCACTCGACCGCGGCGTCGACGGCGTTGCGGTCACGACGATGACGAACCTCGGCTTCCACCGGCTGATGGAGGAGCGAGGCATCCGCGTCGTCGTCACCGACGTGGGCGACCGCTACGTCCTGGAGGCGCTGCGACGTGAGGGGATGGTCCTCGGCGGCGAGCAGTCCGGCCACCTGATCTGGCTCGACGGCCACGTGACCGGTGACGGGCTGGTGGCCGCGCTTCTGCTCTGTCGTGCGCTGGGCGGCCGGCACCTTTCCGAGGCGGTCGCGGTGATGGAGCGCTACCCGCAGGTGACGCGGAACCTTCCGCGCGAGGGCCGGGGCCCGCTCCCGGACGACCTTCTCGGAGCCGTCGAAAGCGTGAACGCAGAGCTCGACGGGACGGGGCGCGTGCTCGTCCGGCCCTCCGGCACCGAGCCGGTCGTCCGCGTGCTTGCGGAGGCCGAGACGCAGGAGGGCGCGGAGGAGCTCTGTGCTAGGATCGCCGCCCTGGTGACACACGAGCTCGGCTGACCCACCCGCGACGCTGCGGTACGGGTCATGGGGCCGAGCTCTTCCCATTTCCGGGGACTTTTTCGCCCAGCGGGGAAAGGAGCGGGACGTGTGCGGGATCATCGGATACGTCGGGTCGCGTGACGCCAAGCCGCTTCTGCTCGAGGGCCTGCGCCGGCTCGAGTACCGGGGCTACGACTCCGCCGGAATCGCGCTGCGCGAGGACGACGCGCTCGACTACGTGCGTGCCGTCGGCAACCTCAGCAATCTCGTCGAGGCGGCAGGTAGCAACGGCTCACACTCGCATCACGGGCTCGGCCACACGCGCTGGGCCACCCACGGTGCCGTGAACGAGCAGAACGCGCACCCGCTCACCGGCTGCGAGCCGGGCCGGCTCGCGATCGTCCTCAACGGGATCGTCGAGAACTACGTCGAGCTGCGCCAGCAGCTCACCGCGAACGGCCACACGTTCACCTCCGAGACCGACGCGGAGGTGGTCGTCCACCTGCTCGAGCAGGAATACGACGGCGACCTCGCCCAGGCGTTCTCGCGCGTCTATCCGCAGCTCGAGGGCCATTTCTCGATCGTCGCCATCCACCACGACCAGCCCGACGTCCTCGTCGGGGTGCGGCATCAGACCCCGCTCGTGGTCGGCCTCGGCGAGGGGGAGAACTTTCTCGCCTCGTCGATCGCCGCCTTCCTCAGCGAGACCCGCACGGTGATCCATCCGCGTGACGGCGAGGTGGTCGAGGTGACGCCCGAAGGCGTTCGCTTCTTCGTCGACGGCACCGAGGTCGAGCCACCGGAGCGGCAGGAGATCGACTGGGACGAGGAGGGCGCCGAGAAGGCAGGTTACGAGACGTTCATGCTCAAGGAGATCTGGGAGCAGCCGGACGCCGTGGCCGAGACGATCGGCGACCGCGTCCGCGGCCACAAGCTCATGCTGGAGGCGCTCGAGATGACCGAGCTGGAGGTCCGCAACCTGCGCCGGATCGTGATCGTCGCCTGCGGCACCGCGTACCACTCGGCGGTCGTCGGCCGGTACATCCTCGAGGAATGGGCCCGTATCCCGGTCGAGCCCGACATCGCGAGCGAGTGGATCTACCGGAACCCGGTGCTGTCGAGGGACACGCTCGTGATCGGGATCTCCCAGTCGGGCGAGACCCGCGACACCATCAACGCGGTCAAGCTCGCGCGCGAGAGCGGCGCGCGGACGCTTGCGATCACGAACCTCATGGGCACGCAGATCACGCGGGAGGCGGAGGCCACGCTCTTCACGCGCTGCGGGATGGAGGTCGGGGTCGCAGCCTCGAAGACGTTCACCGCGCAGGTCGCGCTCCTGAGCCTCCTCGCGCTCAAGCTCGCCGAGATCCGGCGCACGCTGCCGCAGGAGGAGATCGACTTCATCCTGGACCGCCTGCACGAGCTGCCCGAGAAGATGGCCGAGTTCCTGGGCGGCGACCACCCGATCGAGTCGATCGCGCAGCGCTTCCACGACCGGCCGTTCTTCCTCTACCTCGGCCGGCACATCGGGCTGCCCGTGGCGCTCGAGGGCGCGCTCAAGCTGAAGGAGCTCTCGTACATCCCGACCGAGGCGTACTCGGCCGGCGAGATGAAGCACGGGCCGATCGCCTTGCTCGAGGAGGGGACGCCGGTCGTCGTCGTGGCGACGAACATCCACGTCTACGACAAGATCGTTTCTAACATCCAGGAGACGCGTGCCCGCGGCGCGCACGTGATCGCGATCGCGACCGACGGCAATGAGGACATCCAACATCACGCCGACGACGTGATCTACGTGCCCCGGACGCCGAACTTCCTCCAGGCGTCGCTCGCCGTGATCCCCCTTCAGCTGCTCGCGTACCGGATCGCGCGGCTCCGCGGCCTCAACGTCGACCAGCCGCGGAACTTGGCGAAGACCGTCACGGTGGAGTAAGAACTCCAGCATGGGTTCGACCGAGCGGCTGGCTCGGGCGAGCGCGGCGCGGCCGCGGCGGACGCTCGCACTCTGGGGTGTCGCGGTGGTGGTTGCGCTCGGCCTCGTGGCGACCTCGCTTCACGGCTTGACCTCGAACGGGAAGGTGGTGGGCAATCCCGAGTCGACGAAGGCCAAGCACGCGATCGAGCGGGCGTTCCCGAGCATCGTCGCGAGCGAGGAGCAGGACGTGATCGTGGTGACCTCGACCCGCTATCGGGTCGGCTCGCCGCAGTTCCGCGCCTTCGGGAACCGCCTCGCCGTCGCACTCCGTGCGACCGGAGAGATTCGCGACGCCCGCCCCGTCGCGGTCTCACGCGACCGGCGGTCGGCGCTCGTCTCGGTGCACATTCGCAGCGACTCCGGCGCGCACAAGGTCGAGCAGGCCGTGCAGCGGGCGAATGGTGGCGCGTTCGAGGTCGGCATCACCGGTTACCACTCGACGGGCTACGACTTCGGCAAGCAGTCGCAGACCGATCTCGAGAAGGGCGAGCTCGCCTTCGGCCTGCCTGCCGCCCTCGTCGTCCTCGTCCTCGTCTTCGGCGCCGTCGTCGCCGGGCTCGTGCCGGTATTGATGGCGATTCTCTCGATCGTCGTTGCGCTCGGGCTCGTCGCGCTCATCTCGCTCGGCTTCGAGCTCTCGGTCTTCATCGTGAACATGCTCACGGGGATGGGCCTGGCGCTCGGGATCGACTACTCGCTCTTCGTGGTGTCCCGGTACCGCGAGGAGCGGCTGCATGGGTTGGCGAAGGAGGAAGCGATCGCGCGTTCCGGGGCCACGGCGAGCCGAGCCGTCCTTTTCAGCGGCAGCACCTTCGTCGTCGCGCTGATCGGCATGTTCATCGTCCCGACCTCGATCATGCGGAGCCTGGCGCTCGGCGCGATCCTCGTCGGCATCGTCTCGGTCGCGGCCGCGCTGACGCTGCTTCCCGCGCTCCTGAGCCTCGTCGGCGACCGTGTGAACAAGCTGCCCGTCCCGATCCTCGGCCGCAACCTCGGCCGCGCCGACGCGGCGGAAGCCCGCGTCTGGCGCCGGATCGTGGAGGCAGTGCTTCGCCGGCCGGCTCTGTCCCTCGCCGTCGCTGTCGCGGCGATGCTCGCCGCCGCATCGCCGATCTTCGGCTTGCACATCGGCGCGAACGGCGTCAGCACCCTGCCGTCGAGCCTGCCTTCGAGGCACGGCTACGACCTGCTCCAGCGCGCCTTCCCGGTCCAGAACCCGGAACCCGTGCGGATCGCCGCCGTCGGCGGCAGTGCGGCCACGGTGCACGCCGACCTCGTCCGGCTCAATCAGCGGCTGGCACGCGAAGGGAGCTTCGGGCTCGGCGCCATCCGGACGTCGTCCAGCGAGGGCGTCGCCCTGCTCACGTCGCCGGTGCGGGGAGATCCCGTCGGCGGCGCGGCGGTCAAGGCCGTGCGCGACCTCCGCGCGAACGTCATCCCGTCGATCTTCGCGGGCAGCGGCGCCCATGTGTACGTCGGCGGCACGACGGCCGAGAACGTCGACTACTTCGACGCGGTGACGAATCCCACCCCGTACGTCCTGCTGTTCGTCCTCGGGCTGAGCTTCCTGCTGCTCACTGTCGCGTTCCGCTCGATCGTCGTCGCCCTCGTCTCCGTGCTGCTCAACCTGCTCTCGGTCGGCGCTGCGTACGGGCTGCTCACGCTCGTCTTCCTCTACGGCGACGGGGCGGGCCTCTTCGGCTTCCAGCACACGCACGTGATCGACGCGTGGGTGCCGCTCTTCCTCTTCTCGGTCCTGTTCGGCCTCTCGATGGACTACCAGGTCTTCCTGATGAGCCGGATCAAGGAGCGCTACGACGAGTCGCACTCGACGCATGCGGCGGTCGTCGGCGGCGTCGCGACGACTGCGCGGATCATCACCGGGGCGGCGCTGATCATCGTCGTCGTCTTCGCCGGCTTCGCCGCCGGAAAGCTCGTGATGTTCCAGCAGATGGGGTTCGGGGTCGCCGTGGCCCTGCTCCTCGACGCGACAGTCATCCGCTCGGTCGTCCTGCCGAGCATGCTCGGCCTGCTCGACCGGCGCAGCTGGTACCTGCCGCGCTGGCTCGACTGGATCCCGCACGTCGAGGTCGAGCGGCCGGTCTCGGCGCCGCCCGTCCCGGACGTCTGATCAGCCTGCCGGCCGCAAGCTAGTAGTAGGTACCGAGCGCTAGCCGGGCGGCCTCGGGGAGGCTCGTTGCCCGCGGCTCGTGCGGCTTGCCGGGCAGCGGCCAAGGCTGCTCGAGGCGATCGACCCAGACCGCGCGCAGCCCGGCGTGGGCGGCGCCGGCGACGTCCCACGCGTGCGCAGCGACGAGCGTCGCGTCGGCCGGGAGCAGCCCGTACACATCCGGATGGGGCTTGTAGCGCTCGACCTCCTCGACCGAGCGGATCTCGGCAACGACGTCGGCCAGGCCGCTGCGCTCGAGCAGGCCTTCCGTCGTCGCTCGGCCGCCGTTAGTCAGCACCCACGCGTCGCCGCCCGCCTCCCGCACCCACCCGAGTGCCGGACGTGCATCGTCGTACGCGTCGAGCAGCGACAGCCCCTCGGCCAGCTCCGGGTCGAGTGCCGCGGCGAGCTCGTCGAGCGGCGCCCATTCGCCAGCGACGGTCAGCGAGAGGGCATGGTGGAGGACGCGCGGCATCCGCTCCTCCAGGTCGCCAAGGTCGAAGAGCGTCCCGAGCGAGTCGAATGCGACGACCGCCACCGTGCTCAGGTGTCCGGCGGCGAACGACGCAAACGCTTCGTCTGCGAGCGCCGCTTCTTCTGCTCGAGGCGGCGCTCGCGGGCCGCGGCGGTCGGCTTAGTCGGCACGCGCTTCCTTTCCACGCGGAGAGCTTCGCGGAGTGCTGCCACGAGTCGCTCGACGGCGAGCTCGCGGTTACGCGCCTGGCTGCGTTCGTCCTGCGCCACCGCGCGCAGAACAGGGCCGGCCCGCGAGATCACGCGCCGCTTCTGAGCTTCTGTCAGCGCGTCCGAGGCCTCGATGTCGAAGACGGCGACGACTCGCGTCTCGGACTTCTGGGCGTGCTGCCCGCCGGGCCCGCTCGAGCGGGAGACCTGCAGCTCGACCTCGGCCAGCGGCAGCACGACCGAGCGTGTGACCCGAATAGACTCGGCGGCCATGGCCGCGATTCTGCTCGACGTGGACGGCGTCCTGCACGTCTCCGGCCAGCCGCTGCCGGGCGCGGCGGAAGCAGTGCGGCGGCTCCGCGACGACGGCCATCGGCTCCGCTTCGTCACGAACGCGACGATCCGCTCGAAGGCAGAGCTCGCCGCGGGCCTCCAGGCGATGGGGATCGAGCTGGCGGTAGAGGAGGTGCAGACGACCGCGGACGCGGCCGTCGAGGCGCTGAGGGGCCGGCGTGTCCTCGCGCTCGTCATGCACGCGCTGGTGGGCGACCTCGAGGGCCTCGAGCTCGTGGGGGACAACGTCGACGCGGTGTTGATCGGCGGAGCGGACGACTCGCCGGAGACGAATCTCGTCTTCTCGTATATGAACCTCGCGCGCGCGTTCGCGGAGCTCGAGCTCGGAGCCGAGCTCTACTGCCTGCACCGCAACCGCTGGTGGCAGACCGGGCGCGGACCGCTGCTCGACTCGGGCTGCTACGTCGCCGGGCTCGAGTACGCCGCGCAGACCGCCGCGACCGTGCTCGGCAAGCCGAGCCCCGCGTACTTCGACGCCGCCTGCCGCGCGCTCGATGCGGAGCCGTCGATGACGTGGATGGTGGGCGACGACCTCGAGACGGACGTCGTCGGCGCGCGCGGCGTGGGGATGCACGCGGTGCTCGTGCGCACCGGGAAGTTCCGCCCCGACGCCGTCGATCAGTCGCGGATCAAGCCCGACGGCATCGTCTCCTCAATCGCGCACCTTCCCGAGTGGCTCGAGGAGCACCTCGCATGACCGTCAGCGTCGGCACCGACCTGATCGAGATCGAGCGGATCCGGCGCGCGCTCGCGCGCTATGCGCGTTTCCGCGAGCGCTGCTTCACGGAAGCGGAGCGCGCCTACTGCGACTCCAGGCGGAATCCGGCGCAGAGCTACGCCGGCCGCTTCGCCGGGAAGGAAGCCGTGGGGAAGGCGCTCGGCTTCGGCGTCGCCCGTGCCTTCGCCTGGCAGGAGGTCGAGATCGTCGGGCGGCCGAAGCCGGCGGTGCACCTCTCCGGCCGCCTGGCCGAGCGCGCCGCCGCGCTCGGTGTCGGCTCGGTCGACCTCTCGATGACCCACTCGCGCGAGCTCGCGCAGGCGGTCGCGGTCGCAACCGATGGCTGAGCTCGAGCCGCTCTACACCGCGGAGGAGATGCGGGCCGCCGAGGCGGGCCACGACGTCGACGCGATGATGCAGAGCGCCGGAGCGGCCGTCGCGGAGGAGCTGATGCGCCGCTTCCCCGAGGCCCGGCGTGTCGGGCTCCACGCGGGTGGTGGCGCAAACGGCGGGGACGGCCGCATTGCGGCCGAGATCCTGCAGGCACAGGGGCGCGAGATCGTCGACGAGCGGCCCGACGTCGTCATCGACGCCCTGCTGGGCACCGGGCTGAAGGGCGAGCCAAGGGAGGAGACCTCGCGGCTCATCGAGCAGATCAACGCGGGAGGCGTCCCCGTCCTCGCCGTCGACATCCCGTCCGGAGTGAACGCGTCCACGGGAGAGGTCGCGGGCGCGGCGGTCCAGGCGGACGTGACCGTCACGATGCACGGCCCGAAGGTCGGCCTCGCGGTCGCGCCGGGACGCTTCCACGCCGGAGACGTGGTCGTGGCGGACATCGGCCTGGAAGCGGCGGAGACCGAGCACCGGCTCGTCACGCCCGCGATCCTGGCCGAGGTTCCGCGTCGCTCGCCGGGCGACAACAAGTACACGGCGGGCCACGTGCTCGTCGTCGGCGGCTCGCGCGGCATGACCGGCGCGCCGGCCCTCGCCGCGCGCGCCGCGCTGCGCGCCGACGTCGGCTACGTCACGATCGCGGCGCCGGCCGAGTCGCTCCCCGTGCTGGAGGCGCTCGTGCTGGAAGCGGTGAAGCGGCCGCTCGACGAAGTCTCCGCAGCGGCCGCAAAGGCGAAAGCGCTCGCGGTCGGGCCCGGCCTCGGGCGTGAGAAGGAGTCGAAGGCGCTCGTCCGCCGGCTCGTCGCCGAGGTCGAGGCGCCGGCCGTCGTCGACGCCGACGCGCTGGTCGAGCTCGAACCCGGCGACTGGCCCGCGCCGCGGGTTCTGACGCCGCACGAGGGCGAGCTCGCTCGGCTGCTCGGACGCGAATCGAAGGAGGTCGCGGCGCACCGGCTCGCCTCCGTCCAGGAGGCGGCGGAGAAATTCCAGGCAGTGGTGGTTCTGAAGGGCGAGGACTCCCTGGTCGCGACACCCGGTCGTGGCGTCCTCGTGTGTGCGCTCGGCCTGCCCTCGCTCTCGACTGCCGGCACGGGCGACGTCCTCACCGGGATCACCGCCGCATTCCTCGCGAAGGGGATGGAACCGCAGCGAGCGGCCGCGGCGGCGTGCGCTGCGCAGCAGCTCGCTGCTCGCCAGGCGCCGCAGCGCTACGGCCTCGTGGCGAGTGACGTGGTCGAAGCGCTGCCGCGCGCCCTAGCTCTCGGTCTCGGGTAGCCGGTCGACGCGCAGGAGCTCGGGAACCTCCAGGCGCGCGAGGCCTCCTCTCTGCTCGATCCAGCCGAACAGGGTGAGGAGAAGGCACAGGCCGACGAGGATCCCGCCGCCCCACGTCAGCCCGGAATCCCGTTCCCGGACCAGGTCGAGCGCGGTCAACGCGAGCAGGGCGAGCGGAAGAAGCAGCAACTCGTCGGCCCGCGCCGGCGGTCGGTATGCGGACTCGAGCCAGCGACGAACGAGACGGAGGGTGAGAAGCAAACCGCCCATCGTGTACCAGCCGATCAGCACGCTCGCCTGCTGGTCCCAGTCCGCGGGGAGGGGCGACCACAACGGGAAGGCGATCGCGCAGAAACACGCCAACGAAGCCGCGAGAGGAACAAGCCGGACCAGCAAGCGTTGCCGTTCGAGTCTCGGCGGGCGACGCCGAGCGAGCGCGATCACGAGCAGGACCCCGGCAGCGGCGAAACCGACGTAGGCGCCGTAGCCGAGGCCCCAGCCGACGGCGGCAGGACGGCCGGCGACCGACGTACCGATCGCAGCTGTGAGGATCGCCACTCCTGTGGTCAACTCGAGGATCGCCGCGCGGGCCCACGCGGCCACGACCGCGGCCAGGATGAGCACGATCGCGAGCGCGCCCGCAACGGCTCCGGGCTCCTCCATCGCCCAACCGGTTGTTGGAATGCAACGGCCGATGCCGTGTCCGAACGGGTGGCCGGCCGGGTTGCAGAATCTCTGCCACGGCAGGAAGAGAGCGACGACGAACGTCCCGGCAGCAGCCGCTGTAAGGCCCACTGGAAGGGACGGCCGCACAAGGCGCTCCGGACGTCGGGCGAACGCCGTCGACGCGACCAGTGCGAGCACGAAGCCGAGCGACATCCACGCGCCGTAGACGACCCGGTTAGGCGAGATCGCGTCCACCGCTGCGCCTGTGAGGACTGCGATTGCGACGGCGGCGTAGAACCGTTCGCCGTTCCGAACGGCCGAGCGAAGTAGCCAACAGACGACGCCGGCCGACAGCACGACGAGCGGAAGCTTGACGCCGGGGAACGAGAGCTTGGTCGGTCCGAACGGCTTCGCCCAGGGGAGCAGGAACGACACGAGCAAGCCCGTGCCGAGCAGCAGGCCGACGCCCTCGATGGCCGAGGGAGGTCGGACGATCCGGCCTTCTCCGAGCATGCTCGCGAGCAATGCGACGACGGCAGCTGCGATGCCGAGATATGCGCCGTAGGAGAAGCGAAAGTGCTCGTGGCTCGCGAAGAGCTTCTCGTCCGCCCGTAGCACGACCAGGTGGGCGGTCGCGAGATAGACGAGCGCGAGAGCGATCGGAACGAGGGGGAGCTTGCGGACTGCGTCCGACCGGACGAGTGCAGCCGCGGCCATTCCGACGAGGGCAAGCGCGGCGAGCGATGCCGCCACTCCGGCCGAGCTGCCCCAACCGTCGATCGAGCCGTTGTTGTCAGAGAAGAGGTTGAGCAGCGCCAGGACCCCCTGGCTGGCGGTGGTCTCGTGACTGGTCCCCTGCCACGGCAGGTAGAGGCTCGCGAGGAACGTGAGCGCGCCCCCGAGCACAAGAAACAGCGGCCGGCGTCCATGCATGTGCGCAAACTTACTCCGTGCACCGGAGCGAGATCACGATCGACCTCGGCGCGATCCGCCACAACGCGCGCCGGCTGCTCGAGGCGCTCGACGGGGCCGAGTTGTGGGCCGTCGTGAAGGCAAACGGCTACGGCCACGGCGCGAACGACGTCGCACGCGGGGCCTTGGAGGCCGGCGCTTCGGCGCTCTGCGTCGTGACCGTCCCCGAAGCTGTCGCGCTGCGCCGCGAATTTCCGGATGCGCGCATCCTTGTGATGTGCCCGACCGACGACCTCCG
>Ga0070739_10001241_pt1 | contig 39670 bp, 37 predicted proteins | sample Coa_R1_7_FD_66445 | JGI IMG/M metagenome (GOLD analysis project Ga0070739, IMG submission 66445) | Surface soil microbial communities from Centralia Pennsylvania, which are recovering from an underground coalmine fire - Coalmine... | ecosystem: Environmental > Terrestrial > Soil > Unclassified ...
CAGATCGGCATCGTCGGCTACTGCTACGGCGGGCGCGTCGCCTACCTGGCTGCCACGCGCAACCCGAACCTGAAGGCCGTCGCCTCCTACTACGGCGGCCGCATCGTCGCCGACGAGCCGGATGCGCCGATCAACTTCAGCGAGAACATCCGGGCGCCGATCATCCTCTTCTTTGGTGAGCAGGACCAGTCCATCCCGATGGAGCAGGTGCGCCAGATCGAGGCGACGCTCAAGCGGCTGGGCAAGCAGTACGAGCTGTATACCTACCCGCAGGCCGGCCACGGCTTCTTCTGCGATCAGCGCCCGGGCAGCTACAACGCCGAGGCAGCGGCCGACGCCTGGCCCAAGACGCTCCAGTTCTTCAAGCGCTACCTGGCGGCCTGAGCGCCGCCCGTGGTGGGGAGACCGATGGCGCTCTCCCCTCCTGTCGACCGGCTGCTGGTCTACCGGCCGGGGGCGCTCGGCGACTTCATCCTCGCCCTCCCCGCGCTGGCCGCGCTGCAGGCGGCGTTCCCCACCACTGCGCTCACGGTCATCGGCCCGGCGGCGGCGCTGCCCCTGGCGCGCGCCGCCGGGCTCCGTGCCGACCTCCTGCCCGCCGATGACTCGTGCCTGACCCCGCTGTTCGCCGCGCCCGCCGCGGCTGCGGACGGGGCCGCCATGGCGGGGACGCTCCCGCCTGTGCTGCGCCCCACGCGGGCTGTGGTCTGGGCTGGCGCGGCTGCCGCCCCGCTGGTCGCTCGGCTCCGTGCGCTCGGCGCCGCGCCAGTCGTGCACGCCGCCTCACGCCCGCCGCCGGCGGCGCGGCAGCACGCGGCTGACTACCTCGTCACGACCCTCCAGCCGCTCGGAGTGCCCGCGGTAACGCCAGCGGTGCCACGGCTGTGCCCCGGCCCCGACGCCGCGGCCGCGGCCGCGGCGTTCCTCGCCCAGCAGGACCCGCCGCCCCATGGCTGGCTGGCGCTCCACCCGGGAAGCGGCAGCCCGCGGAAGAACTGGCCCGTGGCCCAGTTCGCGGCCGCCGCCGGGGCATTGGCCGGCTGGGGCCTGCGGCCGCTGCTGATCGTCGGGCCTGCGGAGGAGCCCCTGGCGGAGGCCGCGCTCGCGGCCTTGCACCCGCTGCGGCCCGTCCTGGTCCGCAACTGGCCGCTCGAGGCGCTGGCGGCCCTGCTCGCCCAGTGCGCGGGCTACATTGGGGGCGACTCCGGGATCACCCACCTCGCCGCCGCAGTGGGTACTCCGGTGGTAGCCGTCTTCGGACCCACTGATCCGGCGGTCTGGGCGCCGCGCGGGCCGCGCGTGACCATCATCCGCCGACCAGTGCCCTGCCAGCCGTGCAGCTGGGAAGCGATGTGGCGCTGTCCCCACCGCGCCTGCCTGACCACGCTGGCCGCAGAGGCGGTGGTCGCAGCCGCCGTGCGCTGCTTCGGCCTCGAGGCGCTGGACGGCGCCGGCCCTGTGGAGCGCGCCCACTCCCTTGGACCGGCTGGTCGCTCTTCCCCGCCGCAAGGATAAAAAGCCAACGGCGCAGGGCTAGAGGGTGGCCTCTAGCCCTGCGCCGTTGGAGCGTGCCCGTGCAGCTAGCGCTTGTAGTAGTCCGCGTTCTTCTGGATGTACGCCTTCCACTGCTCGGGCACGTCGCTCTCGGCGTAGATCGCCGTCACCGGGCAGACCGGCTCGCAGGCGCCGCAGTCGATACAGGTGTCCGGATCGATGTACAGCTGGGGCTCGTCGTCGAACCCTGCCTCTCCCTGATGGGGATGGATGCAATCGACCGGGCAGGCCTCGACACAGGATTGGTCCTTCACCCCGATGCAGGGCTCGCAGATCACATAGGCCATCGACTACCCTCCAGTGCAGGTGCTCCAGGCAAGCGGCGGCGCCGAGGCACAGCGTCCCGGTCTGGCGCACATAGCCGGAGCCGCTCCATTCTCAGGGCCCGCCACGGCGCTTGTCAAGCCCGCCGCACAGAGCACGCAGCGGCTCAGGATGCCCGCCGCCCGTAGTTCTGCACTAGCAGACTGAAGTCAAAGATGTCCACCCGTCCATCCTCGTTGCAGTCGGCAGGGGTGCCCGCCTCTCGCTTGCCGAAATCTCGGACCAGCAGGCTGAAGTCGAAGATGTCTACCCGTCCATCGTGGTTGATGTCGCAGGACAGGAGCGTCGGGGCCGGCACCACAGTGGCCGTCGCCGTGGCGGTGGGGGTCGCTGTCAGTACTGCGGTGGCAGTCGGCGTAGTCGTAGCGGTCGCTGTCGGCGTCAGCGTCGGTGTCCCTGTGGTGGTGGCCGTCGCTGTAGGAGTGGGCGTCCCTGGCAGGGTCGCGGTAGCCATGGGCGTGGGAGGGTCAGTAGGCGTTGGCGTGCTGGTGGCCGTGGCGGTGGGTGTAGGCGTTTCGGTCGGTGTCTGAGCCGGTGTCGGAGTGAGCGAGGGGGTTACCGTCGGGGTGGCGGTGGCGGTCGCGGTAGCGGTGGGGGTACTTGTCGCCGTGGGCGTGGGAGTCGGTGTTGGCGTTTCGGTGGCCGTGGGCGTGGGGAGGTCAGTAGGTGTGGGCGTGCTGGTAGCCGTGGCGGACGCGGTGGGCGTGGGGGTCGGCGTCGCGGTCGGTGTAGCAGTAGCAGTCGCCGTCGCGGTGGCCGTAGCCGTGGGTGTAGGAGTCGCCGTTGGAGTGGCGGTGGCTGTTGCTGTAGGGGTGGATGTCCCTGTAGGAGTGGCGGTAGCCGTGGCCGTAGCGGTGGCGGTCGGTGTCGGTGTTGGAGGAGCCAACTCCGTGAGTTTGGCCACGAACGCGTCTGAGGAGCCGCGGAGAGTCGTCTGGATTGCCCCCGCTGTTGTCGGAAAGTCTATGGAGGTGGTAGACCCAGTCACATAGACGTTGCCGGTACTATCTACCGCGATGCTCTCGCCTGTATCGCTACCGCTCCCACCCAGATAAGTCGAGTAGACAAGGCCACCGGTCGCGCTCAGCCTGGTCACAAACGCGTCCTGGCTACCTTTTAAGGTGGTCTGGACCGCTCCCAGTGTCGTTGGGAAGTCCGCGGACCCACTGCGCCCCGTTACATAAGCATTGCCGGCACTATCCACTGCGATGCCGTTGCCAGTCTCACTACCACTCCCACCCAGGTAAGTCGAGTAGACTAGCCCGCCGGTCGCGCTCAACGCCGTCACAAAGGCATCCGAGCTACCACGGAGAGTCGGCTGGAACGCCCCCGCTGTTATTGGAAAGTTCACGGAGGTGGTGTCTCCGGTGATATAGGCGTTACCAGCACTGTCCGCCGCGATGCTGTAGCCCGCATCGCTACCGCTCCCACCCAGATAAGTCGAGTAGACCAGCCCTCCAGTCGTGTTTAGCTTCGTCACAAAGGCGTCAGAGCTACCGCCTTGAAAAGCAGTCCGGACTGCCCCCGCTGTCGTCGGAAAGTCTGTTGAGGTGGTATGCCCGGTCACGTAGGCATTGCCGGCAATATCCACTGCAATGCCCTCGCTCACATCGCTACCGCTCCCGCCCAGATAAGTCGAGTAGATCAGCCCCGTCCCCGACGCATTCAGCTTCGTCACGAAGACATCGTAGTCCCCCCTCCAGCTAGCCTGGACCGCACCCGGCGTCGTCGGAAAGTCGGTAGAGTTAGTAAACCCAGCGACATAGGCATTGCCGCTACTGTCCACCGCAATGCTGTAGGTCTGGTCAATAGCACTTCCGCCTAGATAGGTCGAGTAGACCAATTGCCCTGTCGCACTCAGCTTCGTCACAAAGGCATCCTGAACGCCTCCTTGGAAAGTGGTCCGAAACGCGCCTGGCGTCGTCGGAAAGTCCGACGAGAGTGTCTGTCCAGTCACATAGGCATTGCCATTACTATCCACCGCAATGGCGAAGCCTTGATCAAGGTTGCTCCCGCCCAGATAGGTCGAGTAGACCAGCTGCCCCGTCGCATTCAGCTTCGTCACGAAGACATCATGAGTGCCCCTCAAGGTGGTCTGGATCGCCCCTGACGTCGGAAAGTTCGTAGAGCTAGTCGTTCCCGTCACGTAGATGTTAGCGGCACCATCTATCGCAATGCCGTAGCTGCTATCATCACTGTTCCCACCCAGATAGGTGCTGTACATTACAGGATCGATCACCAACATCCGCCCTGGGTCATACGCTCCCACCCAGAATCCCACCTCCTGCCCCTCTCGCACCACATACGCACTTGCTACTGCTTCTCGCCCCTCCGCTCCCTCTTGATATGCCACTGGTGCTGGCTGCCGTAGTTCCTTCCCGCCTGCTAGCCGCACCACCAGCCCTCCCGCCCCATCTCCCTCTACCGCCTCTACCCCCTCATACCGCATCCTTATCCCTTCTACCACCACTCCTGGCGCCACCACTAGGTCATATTTCACCCCCTGCTCCATTCCGTACCATACTACCTCCACCCCTGCCCAGACCCCTCGTTGCCGTACCCGCTCATACAGCGGTACTCCCCACCGCCATTGCGCTGGGTCCGCCCCCACCGCGTAGTTCACCCATCCCTCACGCCGCCCTTCCCCTTCCAGCAGCGCCGTTCCCCCTCCAACCCACACTAGCCGCAGCATCCACTCTTGTCTCTCATCCCCGGCCCCTTCCTCCCAGCACAGCATTGCCCCTTCGTTCAGCAACCCCACCGTATACCCCCGGCCCCGCGCCAGATACCGTACCTCCGCCGCCGCCTGCCCCACGTTGGGCTCAAAGCCCAGCGGCACCTGCGCGAAGGCCCCCCCTACCCTCAGCGCTGTCTCGCTCCGCCCCACCACCGCCGAGTGCCCACCACGACCGCCAGCAGGGGCAGACCCGCCTCCCCGTCCCACAAGTGAGACCTCCATGACTAGCGCGGCTAGTAGCGTCAGCCGCAGCGCCCGGCAGGCTATTAGGCGAGATAGCGTGTAGTGCATCCTCAGGTGCTGAGCCGGCCCGCGCTCGCCACGGGCACAGTGCCAAGAGCGTTTGGTTACAAAAGTAAACGATTAACGGACTAAAACGTTACGGAGCGCTACGGCCTGGCACGCTATTTCGTGGCCTAGCCTTGCCACGGTAATACCGTGTGGACGGCGTAAAGCCTGCTCTCCACGCGCTGCGAGTCGACCTATGGGCTTGTGCCACATCGTGCTGTGCGTGCACAGGCCGCGTTCCAGTGTGCTAGCCAGGTGCTAGGAGGTCCCAGCCCATAGCGGTGATCCGTCCTCGCACACATAGGATCAGCCAGTAGCACCTGCTGTCGATGCCGCCCACAAAGTGCCAAAATACAGATGGCGCGCGGCAGTTTTGGTCGCGCGGGTCGCGACCCGCACCGTAGGCCGCGATAGGAGCCTCAGCAGGCGGCTCGCCTGCTAATAGGCGAGGGGGAGGCGCCACAGCATGGGGGCGAAGATCCGAGAGCCCGCGCGGTGGACGCCGGTCATCCGCGAGGCCGACGTCGTCGTGCTGGGCGGTGGGCCAGCAGGGATCGCCGCCGCGGTCGCCGCCGCCCGGCTGGGGGCGCGTACCCTGTTGGTCGAGCGCTACGGCTTCCTAGGGGGCATGGGAACGGCGGCGCTAGTCACCAGCTTCTGCGGCCTCTACGCCAACGTCTACGGGGAGATCCGCCAGGTGGTGCGCGGCATCGCCGACGAGATGCTGGCGCGGATCGCGGCGCTAGACGGGCTGAACACGCCGCAGCTCTTCGCAGACCGGATCGCTGTCCAGAGCTACGACGTAGCGGCCTACAAGTGCGCCGCCGATGATCTCGTGCTTTCCGCGGGCGTGGAGCTGCTGTTCCACACGCTCGCCGTGGGCGCTGTGGTCGAGAATGGGCGCATCGACGCACTGCTGGTCGAGAGCAAGTCCGGGCGCGGGGCCGTGCGCGGCCGCGTCTTCATCGACTGCTCGGGCGATGCCGACCTCGCGGCCTGGGCCGGCGCGCCGTACGCCAAGGGCGACGCCACGGGCTTTCTCCAGCTGCCCACGCTGATGTTCCGCCTCGGCAATGTGGACAACGCCCGCGCGCTGGCCGAGGGCCTGCCCCGCCTCCAGGCGCGGATGGCCGAGGCGCAGGCCCGCGGCGAGTACAGCTTCCCCCGCCTGTTCCCTATCCTCCGGCCGCAGACCCACCCTGGTGAGTGGCGGGCGAACCTCACCCAGGTCAGCCGCCACGGCGCGCCGATCGACGGCACGAACGTCGATGATCTGACCTACGCCGAGATCGAGGGGCGGCGGCAGGTACAGCTATACCATCGCTTCCTGCGCGCCGAGGTGCCGGGCTTCGAGCGCTGCTACATCCTAGAGATCGCCCCGCAGATCGGCATCCGCGAGACGCGGCGGATCGTGGGCGCCTACGTGCTCACGCGCGAGGACGTGCTGGGGGCGCGCGACTTCCCCGACGCCATCGGCGTGGCCGGCTGGCCGGTGGAGATCCACCTGCCGGGCACGATCCGCTTCGAGTTTATCCCCGGCCGCGGCTACTACGGGCTGCCTTACCGCTGCCTGCTCCCCCAGGGGGTGGACAACCTGCTCGTCGCCGGCCGCTGCCTCTCAGCGACCCCGGAGGCTCAGGCCTCCGCGCGGGTCTCCGGCCCGTGCTTCGCCATGGGGCAGGCCGCGGGGACTGCGGCGGCGCTCGCCGCACGCGCGGGGTGCCGCCCGGCGGACATCGAGGTGGCCACGCTGCGCGCCCTCCTGCGCCAGCAGGGCGCTTACCTGGGCGAGGACCCCGCGGCCGCGCCCCCGCTCGCGAGCTGGCACACCGCTTGCACTGCGCCCCGCTGAGGGCGCGGCCGGGCGCAGGCAGACAGCGCCGTCGCGCTGCTCTCGGCCACCCTCACCTGCCGCGCTCAGCGGCGGAAGGCGTCTACGCCCGCCTGTGCGATCTCCTCGTCCTCCTGGGGGCGGGCGCCGCTCACCCCGATGGCCCCGACCACCTCGTCACCATCGCGCAGGACGAGGCTGCCCTGGGAGGGCACAAACCGACCGCCCGTGCGGATCATCATCGCCATGGGGATCGGCGCGCCCGGCGGCCACTGCTCCCCCAGCTCGCGGCCCGAGCGCCGGAAGGCCACGGCGGCGAAGGCCTTCCCATGGGCGATATCGGGCGTGAGGAGCGCCGCGCGGTCCATGCGCGCCGCGCAGACCAGTGTGCCGTTGCCATCCACGATGGCGATAGAGACGTTCAGCCCGCGGCTGCGCGCCTTCTCCAGACACACCTGGAGCAGCCGCAACCCCTCTTCCAGCGTGACCATCGTCGCCATGGCGCTCTCCCCTCTCCAGGGCTCAGCCGGGCGAGTAGCCCGCAACCGGGCCCTACGCCCTCCCGCTGGCCCGTGCCCTTTTCGGTGATCCCGCGCCGCGCCTCTGCCCGGCGGGCAGCGCTATCGCGCGGGGCTTCGCCGCGGGATCAGTGTAGCAGGATCGCGCGGGCCGTGGATGCTCCGTCCCGTAGAGCGCCCCGCGGCTCCCGGTCACGAGGCGCCCGCTACTGCCCGCAGTGCGACGCAGCCAGCCGGACAGCTAGCAGACGCGGCCACCTAGAGCGTCGCGAACAGCTTGCCCCAGAGGAGCCGCTCGAGAGGCGGGGGAACGGTCTCCTCGTCGTAGATCGTCTCGAGCGGCAACAGGCGATAGCCCTGTACCTCCGCGCTGCCCTCCTCGGGCCAGTAGGCAGCGAGCACCATCGCGTCCAGCATGCGCTGCTCACGCGGGTTCAGGCTCTCACGAAAGGCCTTCAGCTTGCGCATGTACGCGCGGTGCTCGTGTGCGGTGGGGAAAGTGGCTTGCTCGGGCATGATCGGCTCCTCTACTGCGTGCCCGGCCGGTCCAACCCGACGAGGCGCTTGTTGCTGTCATCTTACTGCAAGCGCGCCACAGCGTCCGTCGCCGGGATGACAGAATCGGCGACCGCGCCGCCAGGCCCTGGAGCAGGCGCCGCCCTGGTAGAGGCGCCGGGAAGAGCGGGGACCTCGACCGCCGGCCCTACGCCGAGGGCAGAACGGGTGCGGCCACCGCGGCAACCGCACCGTCCTGGCTTGCTGCGGCCGGAGAGTCGAGCGGAGGGAGGGGAGCGGATGCCTCCGACGGCTTCGCGGGCTCGGGATCCTGCGGGTTGAAGTAGCTGAGGACCGGCGGGGCGTCGGGCGTCCGGTACTCGAAGATGATCGCCGCGCCGCGGGCCGGCGCCAGCGGCTGCTGGAGCAGCTCGGGCGTGACCTGCGCGCCGCCCGCCCAGAGCGCGAGGATGGCGATCGGGTCTCCATGCCCTACACAGACCACCGTCTGGCCGGCATGCCGCCGCAGCAGCCGGCGGACCAGCCGCTGCATGCGCGCCAGCACCGCCGCGATGTCCTCGTCGTCGTCGCGGCGGCGCTGGACGTAGAAGCTCGTGCCCTTCGGGATCTCTTTATTCGGGGTGCCCTCCCAGCCCGTGCGGATCTCGAGCAGGAGCGTGCTGCGGCGGACAGGGACGCCGGGGTGGCGCGCGGCGATCGCGGCGGCGGTCTGGCGGGCGCGGAGCAGCGGGCTGGTGTAGATCGCGGCGATGGGCAGGTCGGCCAGGCAGTCCGCCAGGCGCGCCGCCTGCTCGCGCCCGCGGGCGCTCAGGCCGAAGCGGGGCAGGCGCCCATAGACGACGTCGCGGGGATTGTGCACCTCGGCGTGGCGCACAAAGAAGAGCACGGTGCTCACTGCTCTTCCCTGCCGACCGTGTCGGGCCAGACCGCGCGTCGGAACGCCGCTTCCTCCTCCGGCCGGAGCTTCAGGAACAGCCCGCGCGCCTCGGCCACCACCGTCCCATCGGGCAGGCGCACCTCGCCGGCCGCCTCGACGAACCGGCCGCGGTCGCGGACGAGCCGGGCCGTGGCCGCGAGGCGCGCCCCGACAGGCACCGGCTGGCGGTAGCGCACCTCCAGCCGGGCGGTGAAGGTCCAGTGGCCGTGCAGCGCGACCGCCCGGCCCAGGGTCTCGTCGAGCAGGCTGGCCAGGATCCCGCCGTGGGCGCGTCCTGGATAGCCCTGGTGGTCCGGGTCCACGGCCAGCTCCCCTTGCAGCTCATCGGGAGCCTCCCCCAGGCGGAAGCGCGCGCGGAGCCCTTTGGGATTGCTCTCACCGCAGACGAAGCATGCGGCGTACGTGCGGAGCGCCTCGATCATGTGGCGTTTCCTTCCGAGACAGTATACCGCGGCCCCCGCGCCGCGCCGCCGTGCGGACGGGCGCGCAGGCGCCGCGCCTATCCTAACCCAGTCCCTCCCCCCATGCTATACTGAGCCACCCCGGTAGCGCCCCCGCACACCCCACCTCGCAGGAGGGGCCAATGATCATCGACTGGCACGCGCACGTCTACCCGCCGGAGCTGCTCACGGCGCCGGAGTGGGAGGGCCGGTCGCCGCTGCAGCTCGAGAAGCTCCTGGAGGCCCACGAGCAGGCCGGAATCGAGCTGTGCGTGGTCAGCAATCCTATCCACTACGTGAAGGGCAAGCCGCTGACCGAGGCCTTGGCGCACGTGCAGCGCTGGAACGAGTACGCCGCAGAGGTCCAGCAGCGCTACCCCGACCGGACCGTGGCGTTCAGCAGCACGATCCCCGGCGGCGGGCCGGCCTACTGGCGCGAGCTAGAGCGCGCCATCCGCGAGTACGGCCTGAAGGGCGTGCTGATCAACTCCAGCCACGACGGGGCCTACCCGGACGAGGACGCGGCGCGTGGCTTCTGGGAGCTGGTGACCGAGCTAGACATCCCGGTGATGATCCACGCCCCGGCGTCGAGCTTCGGCGAGGAGCGCATGCGGGAGTACCGGCTCACGTCGAGCATCGGCCGGCCCTTCGACGAGTGCCTGGCGCTGGGGCGTCTGATCGTGCGGGGGATCTTCGAGCGCTTTCCGACCCTGAAGGTGGTAGCGGCGCACCTCGGCGGCGGTATCTGCGAGGTGATCGGCCGCATGGACTACGCCTACGAGCTGGGCGACGCGGCCTACTTCCTGGGGCCTTACGAGCCGGTGCTCATCACCCACCGCCCCAGCTACTACCTGCAGCGAGTGTACCTCGATACAGTCAGCTACCACGCGCCGGCGGTGATGGCCGCGCTGCTGACCGTGGGCGCACGGCAGCTGGTGTTCGGGAGCGACGCACCGCCCCTGCTGCCGCTGCTGCCGCGGGCGCGGCGGCTGATCGAGGAGCTGCCGATCGCGCCAGCCGACAAGGAGGCGATCCTGTGGCGGAACGCCGCTGCCCTGCTGAAGCTGCCAGCGGCACCCGCTCCGTAGGAGCCTAGCGCGGGGAGCAGGGGTAGCCTATAGTGCCCTCATAGCCGTACGCCGACGCGTCTGCCAGCAGGCGCCTCGGCCTTGAAGGCGGCTTGCGCGCGGCAACGGGTGGCGACGCCGGGTCGATGCGGCTTGCACACGCCCGTACCCGTAGTAGAGCGGGGGTCAACATGAAGTACGTCGTGACGTGGTGGGAGCGGCCCGGCGGGTCGGCCGCCGACTATGAGCAGGCCCAGAAGCGCGTGCTGGGGCTGTTCCAGCAGTGGCAGATGCCGGAGGCACTCACCTTCCACCAGTTCCTCGTCCGCGTGGGGGAGTTCGGCGGCTACGCCGTCGTCGAGACCGACGACCCCGCCGCCCTGCACAAGACCGCGACGGCGTTCGCCGCCTTCCAGTTCCGGGTAGAACCGGTCTTGGACATCATGGACGCCGTCGCCGCCGAGACAGCAGCAATCAGCTGGCGCGACGCCGTCGGGTAACCGCGGCACTCCCCAGGGGGTCTCGCGGGTAGCCACGCGCCAGGCGGAGCATGCGGACGGCCTGTCACGCCTGCAAGCGCCAAGCCGCAGCGCTAGCTACCCTGCGAGCAATCCGAGTCGGCGCGCTTGGGCCACAGCCTGGGTGCGCCGTTGAGCACCCAGCTTGCCGTAGATAGTTTTAACATGCCATTTCACGGTATTGATGCTAATAATGAGGGTTCTTGCGATTTCTTCATTAGAATATCCTTCGGAGATGAGGCGAAGTATTTCGAGTTCACGCGCAGTGAGTTGTTCGATAGACGCGTGGTAACGGCCACGGTATATATCCGGACTTCTGGAAAAGGCATCTAGTACATGCCGAATATAGGTAAGCAATGTGGGCCGTGTCACGCACACGTGGGTTAATACGCGTAATGTAGCTCTGATCAGCTCATCTACTCGCACCCCTGCATCGAGAAAGGGGCGAATATAGCCCTCTGGTTCGCCTAACTCGAACGCCGGTATCAGCGTGTTGAGTGCCTGCGTGCGGCGCCCTAGATGGTCGAGTGCGAGTGCTTGCAAGGTGAGGATCTCGATCAGGTGGTCATGAGCACGCGTAGCCTGCGCCTGCGCGCTTAGCGGTGCTAGGATCTCCAGGGTAGCCGCGGCGTCGCCTTTCAACAGCCGTACGTGCGCGAGATCAAGCAAGACGATGCGGCACAGCCAACCGGTTGCTGGGCCATGCGCGGTCATAATAAGCGACTCGGCGTCGTTCGCGGACCGCTCGGCAGCTCTTGAGTCACCATATGCCAGCTGGACTCTAGCGCGACACGCCATGACATGCGCCTGCCGCCAGGGAATAGCTGCTGGACTAACGCTGCTAGCGGTCAGCGGAGCAAAGGCAGTATCGGCTTGGTCACATGCATGGAGTGCGTTTTCCAGATCGCCTTGTGCTAATCGTAGTCTCGCTACTTGGATCCAGAGGTAACCGAGAAGTTCTAACAGTTGTCCCTGATAAGCGCGCTCGATACCGCGTAGCAACGCTGACTCAGCGCCGGCCAGATCGTTGCGCTGATAGCGAATCCAAGCCAAGAGCTTATCGTTGTGCGCATTGATCGGCAGATCCTGTATACCCCAGGTAGCGGCCAGATGACGGGCCTCAGCAAGCAACTCGTCGGCTTTGTTCAGATGTCCGAAGTTGATCTCGACAAATGCCCGTGCATTATAAGTAGAAAGCGCTTGATAATAGTTGCCCGCTTTCTGGGCTAGCACCGCAGCGTCAGTGAAATACTGCCAAGCATTGCTGAGGTCATCGCTCCAGTAACTTAAAATCGCTAGATCATGGATGACCGAGGCGCGCCAGTCATCGTCGATTGGTAGCTGTTCGAGAGCGTGCTCTGCGGCAGCTTTGGCCCGCGCGAGGTCGCCGGTCTGCCGAGCAACCTGTAGTCGGATGGCAGCGATGCGCCCCCGGAGTACAGCGGCTGACAATCGTGAACTCATTCCCTCGCTCGTCTGGAAATCGGATTCTTGGAGAGCGAGGGTGCGCTCGATCTCTTGTAACATCGGTTCTACTTCATCGAGCTTGCCTCGGCGAGCGAGTAGGTAAGCATGTCGTACTTTCAGCTGAGGGCGTTGTCGGATTACGTCGGCCGGCAACCTACCGATCCAGCGCTCTAATATGGTGAATTCGCCCCGTCGGCAAAGCGTATCGGCGACTATCTCGATTAGTCGCGCCGCACGCTCCCAGTCTTTACCAGATAAAGCTTGCTCTATCGCCTCGGTCATATATCCTTCACGCTCGTACCAGGCGGATGCGCGGCGTCGAAGCACCGGCTCGTGATCGGGGGCGATGGTACGTAGCTGATGCCGCAATGCCTCCGCAAACAACGGATGATAGCGATACCAGCACCCCTTGTCATCGAGTGGAGTGATGAATAGATTAGAGGCTTCGAGATGTTCTAATATCGCCTGTGAGCCCCGAGCTACAGCGGACGATGCCATGACTTCGCCGGACGATGCTGCTCCATCTTTGTCGAGAACAGCATCGCACAGGGCAGCACACATACGGTCTAAGACCGATGTGTGTAGCAGAAAGTCCTGCACTTCGCTAGATTGATGCGCAAGTACCTCGTCAACTAGATAACGAAAGATTTGGCGATCCGAGCCGCTGAGGCCGGTGACGAAGGCTCTCCGATCAATACAGTTCTGTAGCGAGCGTGCAGCAAGTTGAATTGCGGCAATCCATCCCTCAGTGCATGCCACTAACGCGGTCACCACCTCGGGATCAGGCGGTGATGCCATTACCTTCTGCAGGAACACCGCTGCTTCATCGACATTGAACGCCAGATCAGCCGTTCGTATCTCGACTAGCTCATCACGTACCCGTAAACGAGACAGAGGCAACGGTGGATCGGTTCTACTGATGATGACAAATCGCAGACATGATGGCCGTCGTTCAAGCAATGTGGCTACTGCCGCGTGGATATGTGATAATGTAACGACATGATAGTCATCTAATACGAGTAGCGCCGGCCGGCCTTGAACATCGCTGACTAACTGCGCCGCAAGATCGTTTAGTAACACGGGTAGGACTGTCGTGATCGGCGGTGGCGGCGTTGCCCGTAACAGGCCAAGAGTGCGCCGCCCGACGCCGGGTTGCAAGATATCTAAGGCGGTAGCTACTGCGGTCCAGAAGCGGACTGGATCGTTGTCGCTCGTGTCGAGTGATATCCAGGTGGCAGCACGTCTATCGGCAGAGATCCAGCTGGTAATGAGTGTTGTCTTGCCATATCCCGCCGGCGCCGAAACCAGAATAACAGGTCGGGAATCGTCACGCAATCGATTAAATAGGCGCTGGCGTGCGATACTATGTGGATAGTGTGGTAGAAAGAATTTTGTCCGGGGGAGTGTATCTAATTTATCTAGCGGTGTTGCCGTGGTCTCCATACGACTTGAAGGGAGCTTAGCTGTGCCTCCCTCTCCCGCTGCGAGCCGCCGCGCCGCGGCTCGCAACCGGGTCAAGGTTAGATCCTGTGAGCGGCCGAGATATGCTGTGCGGAGCTTGCCTGCATACCACCGATAGGCTTTCCAATACCAGCCGGCCGGCCGCCCCCGCTCCTTGCGCGCCGTGAAGCGCCCCTCGCCATTGACAAAAGCAAAAGCGTTGTGGTCCTCCAACCAGGCGAACCAGGCAGGCGAGCCGACCTGGATTGAGCCGAGCTCATCCTGTGGCAGGTGCAGCCGATCGTCGTCGACGCGTGGAAGCGGCCGTGGCATTGCTGCTCCCCACTCAGCGCTTGGGGCTACCTGCGTCACGCTATTCGGTAAGACCGGCTCGGTAAGAGCAGTATAGCAAGCCACCCGGTGTTGGACTACTCTTTTGGGTGGGACGGCCAGATGAGCGCACGTCTATACTAGAGCCACTCTAATCTAATAACACTCGCTGTGACGAATTCCCGCTCATGCCAGTGGGAGGCAGGCAATGACCATAACGACGGCACCGCAGACCGGGATACCAGTTCTGCACCTGGTTCACAACTCTGTTTACCTCGATCCCGCGATTTTTGCAGCCGAACAGGAGCGCATTTTCGGCAAAGTCTGGAACTTCGTGTGTCATGAGTCCGAAATCGCGCGACCGGGAGACTATATTACCCGCGATGTGGCCGGCTGCCCGATGATTATCACGCGAGACAAGACCGGTCGACTCCATGCCTTCTACAACACGTGTCCGCATCGAGGTTCCCTGGTAGCGCTGCAGCCGCGCGGCAACTGCAAGGCCTTTCTCTGCCCGTATCACAACTGGACTTTCAGCCTAGATGGTCGTTTAACCGGCGTTCCCGGCCTAGAGTCGTTTGCTGGAACGGGATTTCGGAAAGAAGACTTTGGCCTTCACGAAGCACGCATAGACTCGCTTCACGGGCTTGTATTTGTCTGCCAAAGCGACGATACACCTTCGCTAGCCGATTATATTGGTCCCGAAATGGCCGCGTGGCTATATAAACCACTTGGTTTAGCGGAATTCGAGCTAATCGAATATCGCACAATCGAAGTACGAGCTAACTGGAAGCTTAACGCCGAGAACGCACGTGATGGATATCACGTGCCCAACCTTCATCCATTTCTCCGTAAAGCGAGCCGTCGCGCGCCATATCACATTTATGAACCGCACGCACTCCAGGAGATGAATGTAAATGACAAAGCTCTCAGCCCAGAGCTCTGGCGTAGTATGAACGAGAATGCCCTGCCTGGAATGAACCCGCACGGCGGCTACGTGGCGGTGCTATTCCCGGACACTTTCCTCAAGGTTATGAGCGACCATGTAGCGATACACTCGCAGATCGCCCTGGCTCCCGATCGCATTATCACTGAAGATCGCGTACTGGGGCTAAAGGGCGATCCGGAAGAGGTAAAAGAGTGCCGTCGAAAAAGCTGGAGGCCTTGGTTGGGTGATCGTGTCGAGTTTGAGGACCTACCGCAGTTCGAGCGAGTGCAACGGGGTATCACTAATCGCCATGTGCCTATTGGAATCATTCCCCGTCAGGGCGAAGCGTTCGGTAACTCCAATCAAGGCGATGATGAACGCATCCGTGTCTTCTGGAAGTACTGGCGGGAGATGATGGGACTGAGGCAGAACGCAGCTCCCACAGTACAGCTTATATAGCAGCGTCTCCGAGCAGGCTTCCTCCGAAAGGAAATAACACATGACACTAGACGATGTGGCTGTCGGCCAAGCTCGCACCGCCCAGGGCATAGCACAGATTATCGCCCGTATCGAGCGTTTACCCTTTACATGGTTTCATCTTAAGGCGCGCGTTCTTGTCGGCACAGCCACCTTCTTCGATGCGTTCGACGCTCTAGCTATCGCATACGTTTTACCGGTGCTCATTCCCCAATGGCGCCTAACACCGACGGACATAGGCGCTCTGATCTCTGTAGGCTATGTGGGACAGGCCCTTGGTGCGATCTTCTTCGGTTGGCTTGCGGAGCGCCGCGGGCGCATGTTAGCATTAACGCTAACCATAGCCATCTACGGTGTTTTCAGTCTGCTCGCCGCTCTCGCCTGGGATTATACTTCCCTTTTCATTATCCGCACTATTCAAGGAATCGGGCTCGGCGGAGAGGTACCGATAGCTGCTACATACATTAATGAAATCAGTCGAGCAAGGGAACGTGGCCGTTTCGTTCTATTATACGAATGCGTGTTCCCACTCGGTCTCTTCTGCGCAGCGCTCCTAGGTGTCTGGATTGTACCGACGCTCGGCTGGCACTGGATGTTTATTATCGGCGCCCTCCCCGCCCTTCTCGTTCTGCCGCTTCGGTGGCTGCTACCAGAATCACCGCGTTGGCTCGCTCAGCGCGGACAGTTCACCCAGGCAGACCACATTGTAACCGGCCTAGAGACGGAAGTACGCAAGAAAGGCGTGGAACTACCGCCTCCTAACCTGGCGCTGACCGTCATGGAACACGCAACGCGGTGGCAGGAACTCTTTCAGGGGATCTACCTACAACGCACACTCGTGGTATGGCTACTCTGGTTCTGCGCGTACTTCGCTACCTATGGGATTGTGACTTGGTTGCCGAGTATCTATACTTCAGTATTCCGACTGCCGCTCAACCAGGCACTACAATATTCGCTAGTCACGCAGGCTTTTGGCCTGCTGGGAACGCTCATTTGCGCGCTAACTATTGATCGAACCGGAAGGCGTCCAGCTTTCACCTTGGCTTTCCTACTAGGAAGCGCATCACTCACTGTCTTATGGTTAGTCGGCGCCAATTCACCCGTTGAGGTAGTAGTACTCGCCACGCTTGCCAACGTATTTATCTACATGATCTCACTAGGGTTGTATCTCTATACACCAGAGATTTATCCCACGCGCATGCGAGCACTGGGCAGCAGCATCGGTTCTGTCTGGCTTCGCGTCGCGTCAGCCATTGGACCGATGGTCATGGGCGTCATAGTTGCTAACTATCCTCTCTCCACCGCCTTTCTCCTCTTCGGCGCTGTACTTCTGTTGGGCGGCATTATGGTCGGACTATTCGGCATCGAGACCAAAGGAGCAGTATTAGAGGAAATCTCCCCATAGCTGCGGATTCATGAACCACACACTCCTGCTGACCCGCCAATGGCATGTTCAATGCGACCCGCCCGCTGAGGAACAGGTTGCATACTGATGGAGGGGAACGATGGCCGAATACACACGCCAGGAGGCGCGCGAGTGGGCGCGAGAACACATGCGCGGTGTGTGCGGATGTATGATGCCCACTTTTAATAGCTCGCTGACTGCAATTAATGAGCGCGCCATTCGACACGACATCCGATTAGAGAAAGAATACGGTTTCTGGGGCACACTATTGGTCAGTGAATGCGGCACAACCAATGCAGAGATGCGCCAAGTCGTTGATATCGCTATAGACGAGGCCAAAAAGATAGGATTGCGCACCGTCATGCAAGCTTCATTTCCAACACTCCGCGACACTATCGAGATGGTCCAATACGCCGAAAGCGCCGGCGCAGATCTGGTCCTGCTCTCCTACCCAATGACGTTCTTCCCACGCAGCGAGCAAGAGGTCTACGATTTCACTCGCTTAGTGGCAGAAAGCACGAATCTGGGCATCATGTTGTTTGCAATTCACTACTGGGGTTTCGATCGGTTCCACCCAAGCAGCTTCTCTCCTGCGTTGATCGGACGTTTGATCGACGATGTTCCGAACATCGTCGCCGTCAAGGCGGAGATAGGTGCCCCAGGAGTAGCGGGTATTGCGGAGATTTTCCATCGTTACCGCGATCGTGTGATCGTCTGCGATCCATTCGAGCGAAATGCACCGGCTTGGATCATCACCTTCGGCATGCAGTTCATGGGTACATCCAATTACGAGTACATGGGCGGCGAGGTCGTCAAGTATTTCAACCTACTGCAAGAAGGACGCTACGACGAAGGGATGCAACTCTACTGGCGACTGCACCCTGCTCGCCAAGCGTGGGCGCAGATCCAGGCTAGCATCAGCGGCGCCGGCCTCGTTCATCGGATGGTGTGGAAGTACCAGTACTGGCTAAACGGCTTCAACGGAGGGCCGATCCGCCAGCCCCACATGCGTCTTAGTGAGAGCCAGATGCGGCTATTACGACAAGGATTGCTCCGCTCCGGCATAACACCAGCACCTGGTGAGGATGCCGATTTCTATGTCGGCCGCAATCCAATGGAGTAGCACACGGTGGCACCGCTCGTACTCACCTACGACGATACCTGTCGTGCGATAAGCATCGCGGAAGCTATCGATGCCATTGAGGCGGCCTATCGAGAAGAGGCGGCAGGCAAGGCTCTGGCAAGCGAGCGCGTCACCCTCTGGCTACCGAACGGTTGGCTCCGGCTAATGGCTGCAGGGTTGCTCGATAGCGGTGTGATCGGCTATAAAGCCTTTCACCGAACCGAGTTTGCAGACAGCGCAAGGCGTCCGGAGGTGCGCTACGCCTTCCATCTGTTCGACTATACCAGTGGACAGCTGCTAGCATTGATGGATGCAAATTACTTGACCGCGATTCGCACCGCTGCAACGGCCGGCGTGGCCGCGAAGTATCTAGCGCGAACCGATGCCACGCGGCTCGGTGTTTTGGGATCCGGTTCCGAGGCACGCGCTCAGCTCGAAGCAATGGCCGTAGTCCGACCGATCAGCCAGGTAAAAGTATACAGCCGCAGCGCTACACGCCGCGAGATGTTTGCTCAGCGAATGAGCGAGCGTCTAGGTATCAATGTTCAAGCGGTCGAACGGCCCGAACACGCTATCGACGGCGTGGATATCTTGGTTGTTGCGACTAACACTGGAACAGAGGGGCCGGCGTTGCTGGGTAAATGGCTGTATCCTGGCTTACATGTGAGCTCGATTGGATCAACACTGCCGACACAGCGAGAGATCGACGCACAAGTATGGGTTTGGGCGGATAAAATTGTGCTAGATACGCGTCGAGTGCTACAAGAGAGCGGCGACGCGCTGGCTGCGATAGCAGAAGGGGTGATAGACGATCGAAAATTGTTCGAGCTGTCCGCCATAGTAGCCGGTCATGTTGCGGGACGCATGCGCTCGGAAGAAACAACGCTATATAAATCGATCGGCACTAGTGTGCAAGACGTCGCTGTAGCCTTCCGCATCTATAAACGGGCGCGCGATTGTGGTCTAGGACAGCAATACATGGACTACCAATCGCCAAAGCAGGCCTCTTAAAATTAGCTTGTAGGACAATCCGCTGCTAATTGGGAGGGAGATAGTTTATGATGGATGTCCAATTATACCGCATCCCTGTTAATGCGCCGCAGGATGTAAGCGGTCTCGTGACACTACTCGACGATGGTGTGATACGTGCTGAGGAGATTGCGGCCATTTTGGCGCAGAATGAAGGCGATGGACATGCACGCGGCTTTACTCTACATGTCCTGGAGGAAGTGATCGCTTCCCGCACGGGCGAGACGCCAGATGAAGTTGCCAGACGGGTACCAATGCTCATGATTGGGCTGGCAGGAATGGGTATCATGGTACCTCATCTGAACGTCTTCGTGCGGCGCGAGGTGGCCCCACGTCCTGGCCTTGGCAAGCGTCTAACGCTTGGCACAGCGGTCACACGGGTGCTCCAGCCTGAAGAGTATGGTACGATGGCTATGTTGCGCGAAGTTGCGCGCGCAACCCGTGAGGCCTTGGCCCAAATCGGTGCCCCTCGTCGTCCAGATGTGCCTCTGATTTACGTTAAAGTGCCAGAGCTTACTCCGGCTCGGATCCGCGATGCCGAGGCGCGCGGCGCTCCCTTGCGCACACGCCACTACCGGCAGGCAGCAGCGTTTAACCGTGGGGCTGCCGCGCTCGGCGCCGCCGTGGCGCTTGGCGAATTCGCAGAGAGCCAGTTTGAAGATACGATGCTGGGCACACGCCTTGATATCTGGACGCGGCATGTTTCAGTCTCCTCAGGTACTGAAAACGCGTTCTGCAAGATCGTCGTTTTTGCCAACACGGAACAGTCGGTAAGCACTCTGGTCGCTGGCAATGGCGTAATGCGGGATGCCATCGATCTAGATGGAGTACGTGAAGCGTTTCGTGCAGTCGGGATCCCTGTAGCAGACCACTGCTGCCCAACCCCAGAGCAGATGGAGCGAGTAGCGGCGATCTTCGTTAAAGCTAACGGCGACGCCGTAGACGAGGTGCGCGGCTATCGCAACGCGATGCTCTCCGACTACCTCTGGTCTTTCTCAGGGATGCAAACCAAAGCCATCGCTCAGGCGGTCATCGCGGCCTTCACCGGCAGTCCTCTCATCCTGACCGCCTCGGGCTCAGAACACCAAGGCCCGCCGGGGGGGAACGTGGTGACCGTGTTCGCACGCGCGGGCTAAGCGGCCCCCACGCCGCTGACCGCAGCGCTGGGCGCTCAGGGATAGAGGCGGCGGAAGAACCCGCCGCGGTCGAGCGCTTCGACGAGGCGGTTGTCCACGAACTGCTCCGGCTGGGCACTGCGCGCCGCAGGGTTGTCCTCCACCACCGCCTCGAGGTCGGACCGGATGGCTTCAGGCGGCGCGTAGGGGATGCGCTCCCAGCCGGGCACCAGGGCATGGTAGGTGCGCTCGAGCGTCACGGGATCTGCGTTCTGCGTGTACTGCCCGATGATCTCCTTCGTGCGCTCCTTCTGCTGCTGGGCGAAGGCGAGGCCCTCACTCAGCGCCTGCAGGACACGTCGTGCGAGGTCCTCGTGCTGGGCCAGCCAGGACCGGCGCGCGGCCACCCCCTGAAGGATGGTCGGATAGCGGTACTCGGCGGTATCCACGAGCAGCCGCAAGCCCTCGTCCTCCGCCCGGAAGGTCGCGGGCGGGCTGAGCATCGCGGCGTCTACGGCGCCGGCGAGCAGGGCGCTCAGCGAGTTGGGCACGTTGCCCGTCGCGACCAGCGTCACGTCGCGCTCCGGATCGAGGCCGTTGCGCCGGAGTGCGAGGTCGGTGGCCCGCCGGATGATCCCTGCGCGGCCGGTAATGGCGACCGGCCGGCCACGCAGGTCCTGGACGGTCGCGATCTCGGGGCGGGCGAAGAGCTGGAAGCGCAGGGTGTTGGCGTAGCTGCCGATGAACACCAGATCAGAGCCCCCGAGCACCGAGTTGATCAGCGCTGGCGCGGCGAGGGCGGTGATCGGCACCTCGCCGGACAGCACAGCGGCAATGATCAGCTCTGCGCCGGGAATGGTCTCCAGCGTGGCCTCGATCCCGTAGCGGGCGAAGAACCCCTCCTCCTTCGCTATCCAGAAGGGCGCTACCTCCGCCGAGGGGGTGTTCAGTCCGATGCGCAGGGCCACAGGCGTCGGCGGCGCGGCCGCGGGGACGGTGCTAGATCCTGCGGCGGCCGCCCCACTCGCCGCCGGCAGCGGTGAGGCTGCAGCGGGCCCCGGCGGGGCCGCGGGCGCACAGGCGAGCGCGAGCCACAGGAGCAACGCCACGCCGCCGGGCCGCAAGTCGTCCATGCCTCTCCGCCTCCTTGGAACCGCCGCCCGCAGCAGCGCTCGCCGGGGACGCGCTGGCGGTGCTCCCCAGGCACGCCGGCGTATCCCACGCCGCGCTCCCCCCCTGCAGGGAGAGCGAGGAGGTGGGAGCACGCTGGTGGCGCTATTATCGCCGACCGCCGCGCCGCCAGCGGGCTCAATATTTGCGCAGGGCGGGCAGGCCCTCGCCCAGCAGCAGCCGGCGCACCGCGGCCCAGGCGGCGGCGAGCGCCTGCTGCGCGCCGGCCGCGGTCGTGCTCAGCACTCGCGCCACGGCACCGCTGCCGTTCGGCAGCACGCTGGCCCCTAGCGCGACCGCCGGCCCGGCGGGCACGGCCGTGGCCATCGCGTCCGCCAGCGCTGTGGCGGGCACGACGTCGCTGAGCACGAACAGGCTCCCCACCACAGAGTAGGGCCCGAGCAGGCCGAGCGTCCGGGGGTCGCGCCGGCCCGGCTCCAGCAGCATCACGTCGCGGAACAGGAGGGTGCCGTCCAGGGTGCGGCCGGTGGTGGCTATCCCCACCACGTCGTAGGCGAAGGCCTCGGCCGCCGCCACACGGCCGGGCAGCAGGATGTCCCAGGCGAGCAGCGTCGCGCCGGGCGCCTTTTCCAGCACGATCTCCTGGTAGAAGCGGGCGTGCTGGTAGGGGATGGTGGGGTCGGGCAGGTACTCGAGGTAGCTGTCGGCCTCCGCCCGCAGGCGGACGTGCTGGACGGCGTAGCCGTAGGCCATGCGGTAGACCTTGGTCATGGCCTGGGTGGTCACGTGCACGCGGCTGCCCGGGCGCGCCACCACCTCCAGGAAGAGCCGGTCGCCCTGGAGGATGCCGCCGGTCGGCGAGGCGACGTAGACGAAGGCCTGGTCGGGGCGCGCGGGGTCGCAGTACAGGGCCTTGAGCACCTGCAGGGGCACGCGGTGGAAGCTGCGCACGATGCGCGTGATGCCCTCCACGGGCGCGAGCTCCACCTGCAGCACGCCCACCTTGCCTGGGCGCCCGACCCCGAGCTGAGGCGGCTCGGCCGCATAGCGCGCGATCTCCGGCGGCACCGCCACCTCGGGCAGCGCCGCGCCGGGCCGCGCCCCGGAGAGCACCGCCGGGTCACGCATCGACGAAGAGCACATCGCGGCGGATCTGCCGCACCACGTCGGCGATCCCCTGCCCGGTCACGCAGTTGGTGAAGATAAAGGGCTTATCGCCACGCATGGCGCGGGCGTCGCGCTCCATCACCTCCAGGCTCGCGCCCACGTAGGGAGCCAGATCGACCTTGTTGATGACCAGGAGGTCGGACTGGCAGATGCCCGGTCCGTTCTTCCGCGGGATCTTGTCGCCGGCCGCGACGTCGATCACGTAGACGAAGTAGTCCACTAGGGCGGGGCTGAAGGTCAGGGTGAGGTTATCGCCACCGCTCTCGATGAAGGTGAGGTCGGTATCCGGGAACTGGCGCTCCAGCGCCTCCACCGCCGCCAGGTTCATGCTGGGGTCCTCGCGGATCGCCGTATGGGGGCAGGCGCCGGTCTCGACGCCCACCACGCGCTCCTCGGGGACAACGCCCTGGAGCGTGCGCTTCACGTGCTGCGCGTCCTCCACGGTCACGATGTCGTTCGTGACGATCAGCACGCGGTAGCCCTGGCGGACGAACTCCGGCACGATCCGCTCGATCAGGGTAGTCTTGCCCGAGCCAACCGGCCCACCAACGCCGACGCGGGGGATGCGGGGTTGCGTAGCCATGGTGCCTATCCTCGCTGCACAGAGATCGCGCCCACCTAACTGTCTGGTACAGCCGGGTACATCAGCCAAGCGCGCCGGGCCGCGGCGGGCGGCTCAGCTCGTGAACAGCCGCACGCGCGCGCGCTCGTGGGTCATGCTTGCCACCTCCCACTGCGGCCCGAAGGCGCGCATCGCCTCCCACGGCCGGGCCTCGAACGCGGCGGCCAGCGCGGCCAGCTGGGGCCGGAGCCGGGCCAGGATGCCCTGCGCCGCCAGGTGGTCCAGGCGCATCAGCCGCAGCGCCGCGCCGAGGAGCCCTACCGTCGATGCGTAGAAGTAGACGAGCAGCGCCGCCCGCGCCGTGAGCCCCAGCGCCCGCGCCACCACGCCCAGGGCCACCGCGTAGGTGCCCGGCGCAGCACCCTCCGCGACCGCGCGGGCGTACGCGGCCAGCACGGCGTCCTCCACCGTGGGCCCGACGGCCTGGAGCAGGTTGCGGCCCGTCCGCTGGGCGCCCTCGCGCACCTCCCGCGGCAGCTTCAGCGCCAGGAGGTGGCGGTCGATCGCCAGCACTTCGGCCAGGTCCCCGCGCGCCGCGGCCCGATGGGCGTTGGCCACGGCCACCCCGTCGGCCGGCGCGAGCTGCTCGGCGAGGTAGGCCGTCAGGGCCGCCTCCAGCTCGCTGGCCGTCGTCACCCAGCGCAGCTGCACCAGCGACTCCAGCCCCTGAGAGAGCGTGTAGGCGCCGGTTGGCAGGAACGCATCGCCGAGCTGGAGCGCGGCCAGCAAGGCGATGTCGCCGTGCTCTGCCCCGGCGCGTGCCCCCTCAGCCATGGCGGTGGGACGGATCGACCGTGAGGTTCGGCTCGGGCGGGGCGGCGGCCTCGACGAACTCGTACCGCACCCCCTCGAGCTGGTAGGTCTTCAGCACGCTGCGGACGACGCGCTCATCGAGCGGGAGCAGCACCTCCACCCGCCGCCCCTGCACCCGCGCGGGCCAGTGCTGGTTGCCGAGGATGTGGCCGAGCCGGACCGCCCGCGCCGCCACCTCGGTGGGGTCGTCGCCCTCGATCGTGAGCACCAGCACGGGCTGCCCGGCCACCCGCGCCACGATAAGGCGGCCGCTTGCTGGGTCGTAGTCCAGCACGGCGCCGTCGCGCAGCTCCCCGGCCGCCAGGGCGATGCCCAGCTCGGTGCCGGCGTCGGTGGTCGCGCGGAGCCGCCGCTTCGCCACCTCCCAGGGGGCGAGCGTGACCGTCTCCAGCACCCCGGCGGCGGCCGCCGCCTCGCAGCGCTGGCGCCAGGTGGGATCGTCGTGGACGTTGCCCAGGAGGTGCTCGATGCGCCGCATGGCTCATCCTCGCTGCCGGGTGTGGTGAGCGGCGAGCCAGGCGAGGCGCCGCGCGTCGACGTCCACACGCCCCAGCGACGCCATGGCCTCCGGCGCGGGCCAGGCGAGCAGGAAGCCCCCCGCAGGCTCGTAGAGAATCGCCGCGCCGCGCTCCAGCCGCTCGGCCACGATGCAGGGCCCGAGCTCGTGGCCGGGGAAGTCGCGGTTCAGGTGCGTGGCGGGGTCGATCTCGCCCGCGAGGTCCGCGATGCGCCCGGCCACCACGATGCAGTGGCGCGCGCGGCGCGGGTCGCGGATCACTCCCGCCGCGTCGACGTTGTCGCGCGCGACCACGTGACGTATGCGCATAGCCGCCGGCAGGCCCCGGGCCTGCCCCACCTCCTTCCTAGACCAGATAGTAGCGCTGAGTGAGCGCCAGGCGCTCGGCGGGCCCCACCGTGGCCAGCTCCCCATCGACCCGCACCTCGTAGGTCTCGGGATCGACCTCGATGCGCGGCGCGCGGGAGTTGCGCACCATGTCGCTCTTCTTCAGGCCGCGACAGTTGTGGACGGGGATCACCTCGCGCTGGAGCCCCAGCCGCTCCTTGACCCCCAGCTCCGCCGCCGCCTTGGAGACGAACGTGACGCAGGTCTTGGGCAGCGCCAGGCCGTAGGCCCCGAACATGGGCCGGTAGTACACCGGCTGGGGCGTGGGGATCGACGCGTTGGGGTCGCCCATCGCCGCCCAGTTGATGAACCCGCCCTTGATGACCATCTTGGGCTTCGCCCCGAAGAACTGGATCGGCCAGAGCACGATGTCGGCGAGCTTGCCGACCTCCAGCGAGCCGACCACGTGGCTGATCCCGTGGGCGATGGCCGGGTTGATCGTGAGCTTGGCGAGGTAGCGCAGCACGCGGAAGTTGTCGTTGCGGTCGCTGTCCTCGGGGAGCTTGCCCTTCATGCGCTTCATCTTGTCGGCCGTCTGGATGAGCTTGGCGAAGCTCTCCCCGACGCGGCCCATCGCCTGCGAGTCGGAGGAATACATCGAGATCACGCCCAGGTCGTGCAGCACGTCCTCGGCGGCGATCGTCTCGGCCCGGATGCGGCTCTCGGCGAAAGCCACGTCCTCTGGCACGGCCGGGTTCAGGTGATGGCACACCATGAGCATGTCGAGGTGCTCGTCCATGGTGTTCACCGTGTACGGCCGTGTCGGGTTGGTCGACGACGGCAGCGCGTTGGGCTCGCCCGCGAGGCGGATGATGTCCGGCGCGTGGCCGCCGCCCGCACCCTCGGTGTGGTAGGTGTGGATCGTGCGGCCATCGATTGCGGCGATGGTGTCCTCGACGAAGCCGGCCTCGTTCAGGGTGTCGGTATGGATCGCGATCTGGATGTCGTACTCGTCGGCCACGCGCAGGCTACAATCGATGGCGGCCGGCGTGGTGCCCCAGTCCTCGTGGTCCTTCAGGCCGCAGGCGCCGGCCTCGATCTGCTCGATCAGCGGCCGCGGGTCGCTGGAGTTCCCCTTGCCCAGGAAGCCCCAGTTCACAGGCAGCCCCTCGGCCGCCTGGAGCATACGCGCGATATTCCACGGCCCGGGCGTGCAGGTGGTAGCGTTCGTGCCGTCCGCCGGCCCCGTGCCGCCGCCTATGAACGTGGTGATGCCGTTGGAGAGCGCCTCGTAGACCTGCTGCGGGCAGATCATGTGGATGTGGGTGTCGATGCCGCCCGGCGTGGCGATCAGGTGCTCGCCGGCGATGACCTCCGTGCCCGGCCCCACGACCAGGTTGGGGTCCACGTTGTCCATCAGGTAGGGGTTGCCGGCCTTGCCGATGCCGGCGATGCGGCCGTTGCGGATGCCGATGTCCGCCTTGAGGATCCCCAGCACCGGGTCCATGATGATCACGTTGGTGATCACCAGGTCCAGCGCGCCCTCGGCGTTGGTCACTCCGGGGCACTGGCCCATGCCGTCGCGGATGGTCTTGCCGCCGCCGAAGACGATCTCGTCCCCGTAGGTGAGCAGGTCACGCTCGATCTCGCAGATGAGGTCGGTGTCGGCCAGACGGAAGCGGTCCCCCACCGTGGGGCCATACAGGTCGGTGTACTGCTTGCGGCTCAGGCGCGCCATCGTGCTACACCTCCGCCTTCTCGGGCCTCACGGCGCCCTTGAAGCCCAGCGCTCGCGCGCGCTCCAGCGCCTGGGCCACCGTCCAGCGGGCGCGCACGCTCCCATTCACCAGGCCGTTGAAGCCCACCACGCGCCGCGTGCCGCCGATCTCCACTAGCTCGACCTCCTTCTCGTCGCCGGGCTCGAAGCGGACGGCGGTGCCCGCGGGGATATTCAGCCGCATGCCCAGCGCCTGCTCGCGGTCGAAGTCGAGCGCGCGGTTGGCCTCGAAGAAGTGGAAGTGCGAGCCGACCTGGATGGGCCGGTCGCCGGTGTTGCGCACGCGCAGCCGCACCGTGCGGCGGCCGGCGTTGATCTCGATCGGCTCATCGGCCAGGAGATAGCCGGTTTCGCCCGCCATGGCAGTCTCCTCCCTCGCGCTAGCTGATCGGGTCGTGGCAGGACACGAGCTTCGTCCCGTCCGGGAAGGTCGCCTCGACCTGGACGAGGTGCAGGATCTCCGGCACGCCCTCCATGACGTCGTCGCGGGTGAGCACGGTCTTGCCGAGGCTCATGAGCTCGGCCACAGACTTCCCATCCCGCGCCCCTTCCAGGATGGCCTCGCAGATGAGCGCGGTTGCCTCCTCGTAGTTCAGCTTGAGGCCGCGCGCCCGGCGCTTCCGCGCCAGGTCGGCGACCACGTAGATCCAGAGCTTGTCCATCTCGCGGGGTGCCAGCATCATCGGTGCATCACCTCCTTTTGGCCACGGCCGCGGCGTCAGCGGCGCGCCGCCGCCAGGTTGCCCTCGGGCGTGGTGGCCTCGGCCGGCGCGACCGGCCGCAGCCGCGCCAGCAGCGGCTTCGCCAGGATGAATAGCCAGGTGGTGAACACGAACGGCCCGGTCAGCGTCGGGATGCCCATCGGCGCCAGCGCCACCACCATCGCTGCGAACACGACGGTCGTGACGATGCAGCCGAAGATGGCGTACAGCGTTGACCTCCAGTCCAGCACGAAGAAGAACCCGCCGAGCGCGATCGCCGTGAGCACCGGGTTGAAGCCGTAGAGGCCCAGCCGCAGCGGCGCCTCGGCGGCCCCCAGGGCGAGCGCCACCAGCAGGCCGATGAGCGAGCCGACGATGGCCGCGACACACGAGATGCGCGAGCTGACCAGCAGCGCCACCAGGAAGATCGCGCCAGTCAGCACGTTGTCCTGGAAGAAGACCTCCGCCACCCCCTTGAAGAACCCCTCGACGAAGGTGAGCCCGGTGGGCACCCCGAGCTCCACCACGCCGCGGGGCAGGCTGGCCGCGGGCAGCAGCGGGCTGCCGCGCAGCCCGCCGAACTGGTAGCTGGCGAGGAGGAAGAACCAGGTGGTGAAGACGAACGGGGCGGTGAGCGCGGGGGCCTCCCACTTGCCGAGCACGTTGAGCAGCGCGGCCATCACCACCGTGGAGCAGGCGGCCGCAACGACGAGATACACCCAGGCCAGCGGGTCGGGCTGCAGGAAGAAGACCAGCGCGATCCCCGTCAGGGTGCCGTTGAAGCCGAACAGCCCCGCGCGCACCAGCGCGCGGTCGACGCCGAGGAGCAGCGCCGTGGCGGTGCTCACGGCCGTGCCGAGCAGCGCTGCGAGCCCGAACACCACCGAGTTAACGAAGATCCCCACCAGGAACAGCACGCCCGTATAGGTGTTGTTCTGGAACATCACCTGGCCAACCCCGCGGAGCACCGCGTCCACGAACTCCAGGGTCGGGTTGTGCTCCACGACGAGGCCATCGGAACGCAGCGCGATCGCCATACAGCGCCCCCTCGCTCGCGCGGGCCACAGCAATCCTTATCGATGGCGCAAGGATAGGAGGTGGGGAGCGCGAAGGCTTCGTGTGGACCATACGAAATCGTCGCCCGAACTTTGTGCGTGGTGCACAGAGGCCGCGGCGCGGGCGGGGCGCGGCTCCCGCGCTCCGCCGGGTCCGCGCTATCATTGCGCGGGGCGAGGCGCCGGTATCAGGCGATCGAGCGTGGAGCAGGGATGGGACTCGCGGCTGGCGACCACGCGCCTGAGTTCACGCTCCCCCGCGCCGACGGCGGGACGGTGTCGCTGGCGGCCTACCGTGGGAGCTGGGCAGTGCTGGTCTTCCTGCGCTACCTCGGCTGACTGTTCTGAGCCGAGCATCTGGCGCAGTTGCGCCACCACTACCCGGCGTTCCGCGCGCTGGGCGCGGAGGTGCTAGCGATCTGCTTTGACCCGCCCGAGCGGGCCGCGCGGTACGCGCGCGAGCAGGTGTTGCCCTTCCCGCTGCTGGTTGACCGCGCGCGGCAGGTCTATCGCGCCTACGGCCTGGAGCGCGAGGCGTGGTGGCGCTTCCTTCAGCCCGCGCTGTGGCTCAGCTCCCTGCGCCTGCTCGCCGCCGGCCGGCGGGCGCGCCGGCCCGAGGCGGATCCGTTCCAGCTCGGCGGAGACTTCGTGGTCGATCCAGCGGGGCGGCTCGCCCTCGCGCATCCCGCCCGGCACCCGCTGGACCGCCCGACCGTGTACGCGCTGCTGGCGGCCTGCGGGCGCACGCCCACCGGTACACCACCCGGCTAGCGCAGCGCGAAAGAGCTCTCGAGGAGGGTGCGGTGGCCAAACTGCAACTCACCTTGGCCTGCGGTGACTACGACCTCACGCGGGGGCTGCTCGATGGCAGCACGCCGCCCCAGGGCATCGACCTTATCCCGCTGACCATGCCGTCGCCGGAGCGCCACTGGCGGATGACGCGCGGCCTGGAGTTTGACGTCTGCGAGTTCTCCCTCGCCTCCTACCTCGCCGCGCGGGAGGCGGGGCTGCCCTTCACCGCCATTCCGGTCTTCCCGCACCGCCGCTTCCGCCACTCGTACCTGTTCGTGAACCGCCAGGCGGGCATCGCCCACCCCCGCGATCTCATCGGCAAGCGGGTGGGCCTGCGTACCTGGCAGACCACCGCCGGCGTCTGGATGCGGGGGATCCTCCAGAGCGAGTACGGCGTGCCCCTCGAGCAGGTGCACTGGTTCACCCAGAGCGAGGAGGACGTCCCGCTCACGCTGCCGCCCGGCCTGCGAGTGGAGCGGCTGCCGGCCGAGGCCAACCTCGACGCCCTCCTGGTAGAGGGCGAGCTGGACGCCGCGCTCTACCCCGAGATCCTGCCGTCCATCGTGCGCGGCGACTCCCGGGTGGGCCGCCTGTTCCCGGACCCGAAGGCCGAGGAGCAGGCGTACTACCGCAAGACTGGGATCTTCCCCATCATGCACACGGTGGTGATCCGCGACACCGTGCTCCAGGCGCATCCCTGGGTTGCTGTGACGCTGCTCCAAGCGTTCCAGCAGGCCAAGGAGCGCGCCTACCGCCAGCTCCAGAACCCGCGCACGGTAGCGCTGGCCTGGGTCCGCGAGTGCCTCGAGGAGCAGCGGGCGGTGCTCGGCCCGGACCCGTGGGTGTACGGCTTCGCCCCGAACCGCCACCCCCTCGCCACCTTCTGCGAGTACGCCTACCAGCAGGGGCTGACCCGGCGCCGCTTCACGCCCGAGGAGCTGTTCGTGCCCAGCACGCTCCACGAGATCCCGAAGTACGTGGAGTAGCGGCGCGGCCTGCTAGGGGAGGTAGCCGCCGTAGAGCGCGCGGTGGAGCGACTTCCAGAAGCAGTCCACCTCGGCGAAGCCGGCCGCGCGCAGCCACTCCAGGTGAGCAACCAAGCCGGCGGGGAACCGCCGGCGGGTGGCGGTGCCGGCCCCGGCCGCCGCAGGCGTCTCCCCCGCCTCGGCCGCCTCCAGCTCCGCTATGGGGCCGTGGCGCGGAGCAGGTCGCACGAGGGCGAACTGGCGCTCGATGCGGGGCCCTCCGGCGCTCACCAGGTCGAGGTTGAGGAAGGCGCCGCCGGGCGCCAGCACCCGCGCGATCTCGCCGTAGAGCGCGGCGATGCGCTGGGGGTCGCCCAGGTTATGTAGCGCGCTGGCCGAGACCACGGCGTCGAACGGGACATCCAGTCCCTGCTCCCAGCCCGGTCGGCTGAGGTCGCGGAGCACATAGCGCACCTGCGCGGCGTAGGCCGCCAGCCGTGGGCGCGCGTGCTCGAGCATGGCCTCGGAATAGTCCAGCAGGGTGACCTGCGCGCGCGGGAACGTGGCCAGCACCGCGCGCGCGACGGGCCCGTAGCCCGCACCGAGGTCCAGCACCCGGATCGCGGCGTCGCGCGGGCGGGGGATCAGGGCCGCCAGCAGGGCGAGCTGCTCCGCACGCTCGGGGTCGCGCGCCTCGGCGTCGGCCACCCAGTAGCGAGCGTAGTCGGGGGAGAGCCAATCGTGATGGCGCTGTCCGGGTTGATCCATCGCTCCCTCTCCAGGCGCCAGGGGGCGCGTCCCTATCTTACCGCGCTTGAGGGCTGATAGGGCTCCAACACCGGGGCGGCACGCGGCCGGGCTGCTCCAGGCGCAGCCCGAGGCTATACTGAGGCGCGGGCCGTCCCACTCGCCGCCCGACGGGATCGGCCCACCACCCGCGCCCGAGGCTTGCCACGGATGAGGCGCTGGCCGGACCCGCGGCCCTTCCTGGCCGTGGTGTTGATCAATGCTGGCGACGGCATCGCCAACACGCTGGTGCCGCTGTACCTCGACACCAGCGGCTTTCCTGTCGACCTCATCGGGGTGTTGGTCGCAGTTGCCGGGGTCACCAGCCTTCTCTCGCGCCTGCCCAGCGGGCTCGCCTACCGGCGGCGGCGCGCGCGGGCCTTGATGTACGCTGCGGTCGGGCTGCAGGCCGCCTCCACCGCGCTGTACGCCCTGCCTGCGACGCCGCTGCTCTTCGGGCTCGTGCGGGCGCTCCACGGCTTCGCCGTAGGCATGGCCACGACGGTGAACATGGCCCTGTTCATGGACAGCCTGGCGCCCGGCGGCGACCGGCACCGCCACCTGGCGGCCTACGCCAGTGCGCTCTCCGCGGGCTACACCATCGGTGGAGTGGGGGGCGGCAGCCTGGGCTACTGGCTGGGCTACGGGCCTGCGTTCCTCTGCGCCGCCGCTTTTCCGCTCCTGGCCGCGCTCTGCGTTACCGCGCCGGCGCGGGCCGCGGCCACCGTGGCACCGGCGCGGCCGGACGGCCCGCCCGGCGCCACCGACGCCGCCCCGCGGTTGGCACCAGCTCGTGGCCCCGGCCGGTGGGGGGACCTCCGCGCGGCGCTGCGCCACCCTCAGGTGGCCACCGTGTCGGTGGTGGCCTTCTTCTTGGGCGTGATCCACTTCATGGGCCAGACGTTCGTGCCGCTCTACGCCCAGAACGTGGGCATCAACCTGGCCGAGATCGGCCTGCTCCGCAGCACCCACTCCCTGGCGAACACGCTCGCCCGCCCGTTCTGTGGCGAGCTGACCCGCTGGCTGGGCCACCAGCGGGTCTTCACGCTCGGCATGGTGCTGATCACCGGCCTGATGATGCTCACGCCGTTCCACGCCAGCCTGCTGTGGCTGATGGTGCTGTTTACGGGCATCGGGCTCGGCCGCGCGGGCGTCCTGGTAGCCAACACCGTGAGTATGGCGGAGATCCAGGAGGGGGCAGTGCGCCGCGGGGTGGTGGTCGGGCTGTATAACGCGGCGCGCGACCTGGGGAACGTGGTGGGGCCGGTGGTGGGCGGCTACATCGCGGCAGCGGTCGGACTCCGCGCCTTCTTCTGGGTCGGGCCTCCGCTCGTGCTCGCGCTGTATGGCCTGCTGCTCTGGCTGACCACGCGCCTGCCCGCCGCAGTCGAGGCCAAGGCTCCTACCCCGTGAGAACGGCACGCGCTGCGGACTGGCCTGGCCAGCTCCCGTAGAGCGATAGCCTTGCCCGAGCCCGCGCGATTCACCTTCCGTGCGACGCCGCAGCGCCGGCTCAGTCGCCGCGGAACAGGGCGCGGCCGGTCGGGTCCACCCCCGCGCGCTCGAGCAGCAAGCGGGCGCTCGCCAGGTCGGCCGGCGTGACACCGGGGAAAATCTGCCGGAGCTGGGCGCTGGTCAGATCGTTCGTGATCGCCCAGACGGCCGCCTGCAGGCCTATCGCCGTGAGGTCGTCGGGCGCCAGCTCGGGAAGCGCCCAGAGCAAACGGCCGAGCGCGGTGCCCTGCTCCACCAGGCCCGCAACCACATAGGGCGCGTCGGGCGCCGGCCCAGGCCGGCTCGCATCGAGGCAAACGGCGTACACCGGGACCGCGCGCGTCTCCCCCGCCGCGGGAGGGAGCGCTACCGTGGCCACGACGAGCAGATCCTGCCGGCCGTCCTGACTGCGCAGCACCAATCCGGCGGGCACGACGCAGGCACCCTCGGCCTCGGAGACACCGATCTCGATGCTGTAGCCCAGGAAGGTGCCGGTCGGCCGCAAGCCGGCCTCGCGCAGGCAGAGCGCCTCGGGCGGTAGCACGGAGGTCAAGCGCACATCCTGGTAAGCCACCGGCTGCGGCGGCAGCACGCGCGCCTCGGCGGGCGCCTCCGGTAGGCGCGGCGGGGCAGCGGTGGGGAAGGCGGCCGGGAGCGGCGTGCCGGTCGGGGTGACAGCTAGAGATGGGGTGCTGGTTGGGGTCGGGGTCGGCGTGCGGCGCACGAGCATTGTGGCGATGCGTGGCGGCGTCGGGATCGGGGGCAGCGTCGGGATGAGATACGGCGTCGCGAAGGGGGCCATGGTCTGGAAGACGGCCACGGTGGGAAACACGAGCTGACCGGCGGGCGCCGGCGGCTCCCCCGAGGCCGCTCCCGCAGCCGTCCAGGTGAGCAGGCCGGCTAGCCCCAACAGGGCGACGCCCCTCCACAGGCGGTGCGTTCCACCTCGCACAGCAGCTCCCTCCCGTCGCTGTAGGTTACCGTCGGCGCCCCACGGGGCACCACGCCTCACTATACTGTGGGCTGAGCGCGCCGCCCACCCGGGCGCGGGGCGGCAGCGCGCTCGGGCGCGCCGGACCGGCGGCCTCGCGCCCCGCTGGGCCGAGGTCCGCGGCCGTTGCCGCGTGCATCGTGCGGTGCTAGACTCGCGCCGAGGAGCAAGCCATGCCGATCCCCGAGCCCCTCGCACCCGACCTCCTCCTAATCAACGGCCGCGTGCTGACGCTGGACGCGCGCAACACCGTGGCCGAGGCGCTGGCGATCAAAGAGGGCAAGATCCTCGCCGTCGGCACCACCGCCGAGATCGAGGCGCTGGCGGGGCCCCGGACCGAGGCGATCGATCTCCAGGGCCGCACCGCGCTGCCCGGGCTGGTCGATACCCACGTCCACCTCGCCAGCGAGGCCGCAGCGGCGCACCAGGTGGAGGTGCGCGACTTCTACGTGGAGATCCGCACCCTCAGCGAGCTGCTCGACCGGCTGCGCGAGCGAGCCGCGGCGACGCCGCCGGGGGAGTGGGTGGTCGCGCACGGCAGCCCGATGCAGGAGTTCCGCCTTGCCGAGCGCCGCCGCCCCACGCGCGCGGAGCTGGACGCCGCGGTGCCCAACCACCCGGCCTTCGTCTACTTCGGCGCCCACATCACGGTCGCCAATAGCCGCGCGCTGGCCGCCGCGGGCATCACCCGCGACACCCCCGACCCGCCGGGCGGCGCGATCGAGCGCGACGCGACCGGCGAGCCCACCGGCGTGCTCAAGGAGCGCGCCCAGCAGCTCGTCAAGCGCCTGGCGCCGGGCGCGCAGGCGCTGGAGGAGGGTATCCTGGCGCTGCTGCACCGCTGCCTCGCCCGCGGCGTGACATCGATCCACGACATCCTCACCTCGCGGGAAGAGGTGCAGGCCTACGAGCGCCTGGCCGCCAGCGGCCGGCTGCCCGTCCGGGTCCACATGCTCCTGCGGGTCATCGAGTCCAAGTTCTCCAAGGAGAGCCTGCTCGACCTCGGCCTAGTGCACGGGTTGGGCAACGAGTTCCTGAAGCTCGGCGGCATCAAGATGAGCGTGGACGGCGGCTTCACCGGCCGGAACGCCGCCTTCTACGAGCCGCTCGAGGGGGAGCCGCACAACTGCGGCCTGATCCGCATCGAGATGGGCGAGCTGGAGGAGACCGTCTGGCGCTACCACGAGGCCGGCATGCGCATCTGCACGCACGCCATGGGCGACCGCGCCACGGACATGGTGCTGGAGGCCTACGAGAAGGCGCTGCGCCGCCTGCCGCGCCCCGACCACCGCCACCGCGTGGAGCACCTCGGCAACTGGCTGATGACGCCCGAGCGGCTGGCGCGGGTGCGCGCGCTCCAGGTCATCCCGGTCCCGAACCCGTCCATGTTCTACTACCTGGGCGACATGGCGCTCGCCACGCTGGGCGCGCGGCGCCTGGAGCGCGGGTTCCCCTTCCGCTCGCTCCTCGCCAACGGCAGCCCGCTCGTGTTCGGCTCGGACGCGCCGGGCTACTGGCCCGTCGACCTGCTGCGGGACATCGGCAATGCCGTCACCCGCATCACGCTGAGCGGCACGACGATCGCGCCGGAGGAGCGAATCACCGTCCTCGACGCCCTGCGCGCGGCCACGGTCAACGCGGCCTACGTGGGCTTCGAGGAGCACCGGCTGGGCACGCTCGAGCCCGGCAAGCTGGCCGACATCGCCGTGCTGGCTCGTGACCCGCTCGCCGTCGCGCCGGAGGAGCTGAAGGACATCCCGGTCGACCTCACCCTCGTGCAGGGCAAGGTGGTCTACCGCCGCTAGCCCGCTGGGCACAGGGGACACGACGCCCTCGCCGGCGGGTGCGCGCACCTACTGACGAAGAGGAGTTGCCATGGAGCGTCCGGATTTCGCAAGCGCGGAGGTCTACGAGCTGCGCCGCCAGGTGGCGCTGGCCTGCCGCATCCTGTACAAGCTCGGCCTGGTCGATTACCTCGGCCATCCCAGCGCGCGGATCGGCGACAGCCCCTACGTCGTCATCAAGCCGGGCAAGAGCGAGCGCGTCCGCGGGCTAGCGACGATGAACACCGCCCAGATGCTCATCGTCGACCTGGACGGCCGCCAGCATGTCGGCGACGACCCACCCCCCAGCGAGCTGCGCCTGCACCTGGAGATCTACCGGGCACGGCCGGACGTGAAGGCCGTGGTGCACACGCACCAGCTCATGGCCACCTGCTTCGGCACGGTCGGGCGCCCCATCCTCCCGATTCTCCACCTGGAGGGGCTGGCGGTGGCAGACGGCATCGCCGTGTACCCCCATGCTCACCTCATCACCACGCCGGAGCGGGGCCGCGCCGTGGCCGCGGCGCTCGGCCAGCGCTCGGTGCTGCACCTCCAGGGGCACGGCATCGTCACGACGGGCGCGACCATCCAAGAGGCCACCCTCGCCGCGATCCACCTGGAGCGCCTGGCACAGGCGAACTACATCGCCCAGGCGCTCGGCACGCCCCGCGTCATCCCGCCGGAGGAGATCGCCCAGCTCCGCGAGGACCTGGTGCCGCCCCCGGCGCGCTGGGCCTACTACTCCAGCCTGGTCGAGGAGCCGGAGTAGGCGTGGAGGGAGCGGGCCTCAGCGGCCGGCCGGTAGGCCGATCACGCCCCACCAGGGGAGGGCGACGCCCAGCACCACCGCCGCGGTGCTGATGAGCAGCCACAGGTCGAAGCGGACGAGCTGGCCCGCGCTGAAGTAGCCCCGGGCGTAGGCCAGCAGGTTGGCGGCCGTCTGCGCCGGATAGAGCGTCTCCGCATCGACGACCATCATCACGATCAGACCGGCGGCGACGCCGGAGAGCGGCCCGGCGGCCACGTAGGCGGTCGCCAGGGGGATCACCAGGGTGATCGCCGCGGCGCGATTGGGGATCGCCAGGGTGATCAGCGCCGTGACCAGGATGATCGCCAGGGCGATGATCGCCACGCTCTGGGAGGCACCAAAGCGCGCGAAGAGCGCGCGCGCCACCCAGGCGGCGGCACCGGTCTGGGTCAGCGCCTCGGCGAGCGAGACCGCTGCGGCGAGCACGATACACGTTTCCCACGGCGCCCGGCTGACGAACGTGTGCCAGTCAAGCACGCCGGCGCGAGGCAAGAGCAGCACTACGAGAGCCAGCATCGCGGGCACCGCGGGCGGCCAATGGGTGACATAATCTAGCACCCAGAGCACTGCGGTGCCGACGGTCACCAGCGCGACACGCCGCTCCGCCGCGCTCCACGGCCCTCCTCGCGCCAGCTCGTCCGGCACGGCGAGCCCGCTCGTGGGCTCGGGCCGGTGCAGCCACCAGATGCCGAGCCCCCCGAGGGCCAGCAGGACGTAGTAGGGCGGGGCGAGGGTGACGAACCACGTCAGCCAGGTGAAGCCGCCCAACAGCTGGGCGGTGGCGACCGGCGAGGTGCCGCCGGAGAGCACCGCCGACGAGGCGACCGGCCCGAGGACGCCCAGCGTCAGCATGACGGCAGCACCGAGCCGAGGCGGGCGCCCCAACCGGTCGAGCACTCGCTCATACACAGGCACCAGGATCGCGTTGCGGCTGATCGCCGACGGGACCACGAGCGCCTGGAGCGGGAGGCTCACCAGGAGTTCAAGCAGGAGGCGCCGGCCCGAGCCGCGCGAGCGCACCAGCAGCCAGGTCGCCAGGCGGTCGGCGAGGCCCGTGTGCTCCGCCGCGATGCCCAGGGCGGCGGTGCCCAGCAGGAAGAAGAGCACGGGCGAGCTGAAGCCGACGAAGGCCTGCTCGAGCCGGCCGACCGCGCCGGTCACGAACAGCAGCACGACTGCCAGGAACGCGGTGACCGGCAGGGGGAGGAGCTCGCTCCCCCAGAGGCCCACCGCCAGGCTCGTCACGCCCAGGCTGGCCCGCGCGGGCGGGACGAGGTCCGCGGCGAGCAGCCCCGTCCAGCAGAGACTGGCTAGGCCCAGGCCGCTGAGGGCGACGAGCCAGCGCAGGCCCTGGGCCAGAGGCCGCGTTGGCCGCGCGACCAGCAAGGGAGCGGGGAAGCGCGTCTGCATGGCTGGGCTCCACGGTCTGGCCCGCCGGGCGGCCGGCCGTGGCGCCGCCCGGCCGGGCCCCTCGGCCCTGCTTGTCTGGGGCACAGGCGGGTGGCGTGGCGCCGCGCGCACTGGCGCTAGTATAACAGCCGCACCGCCCCGGCGCGGCCGCCAGGAGCGCCCCCGTCACGATGACGCCTGTGTCGGCTGCGCCCCGCTGGACGGCGGCCACCCTGCGCGCTATAGTCCGCTGCCAGACTAGGCCCAGAGCTGCCGGCCATGCGCCAAACCGCCACGCCCATCCCGTCCCCTGTGCTCTCGCGCGACGGCTGGCTGCTGCTTGCCACGGGCGGCGTGCGCGGCTTCGCCTACGGCTTCCTCTCCGTCGTGCTGGGCCTCTACCTGGCCGAGCTAGGGCTGGAGGCCGCCGCGATCGGCGCGCTGTTCACCGTGGCGCTGGCCGGCGGCGCGGGCATGACCGTGCTGCTGACCGCTGTGGCCGATCGGTGGGGGCGCCGGCGCGTGCTGTGCGGCGGCGCGCTCCTGATGGCGCTCGCCGGCGCGACGTTCGCACTCACTGACCAGGTCATCTTGCTTGCTGTGGCCGCCGCCCTCGGCACCGTCAGCCCCTCGGGCAAGGAGGTGGGGCCGTTCCTCGCCGTCGAGCAGGCGATCCTGCCCCAGACGACTGCCGACGAGCGCCGCACGGGCCTGTTCGCGACCTACAACCTCGTCAGCGCGCTAGCCGGCGCGGTGGGCCCGCTGGCCGTCAGCGGGCCCTTGTTGCTCGGGCTCGCGCCGCTCGACGCCTACCGCCTGCTGCTGTGGGCCTACGCGGCCTGCGCGCTGCTGCTCCTCGGGCTCTACCAGTGCCTCTCCCCCGCCAGCGAGGCCCCGCCCGCCGGGCGGCGGCCCGGCATCGGCGTCCGGCGCTCGCGCGGCGTCGTGGCGCGGCTCGCCGCGCTGTTCGCACTCGACGCGTTCGCCGGCGGCTTCGTGGTGCAGAGCCTCGTGGCCTACTGGTTCCACCTCCGCTACGCGGTCGACCCCGCCGCGCTAGGCGCGATCTTCTTCGGCACCAACCTGCTCGCCGCGCTCTCCTTCCTCGCCGCCGCCCCCCTCGCGCGCCGGCTCGGGCTGCTCCAGACCATGGTCTACACGCACCTGCCGTCGAACGTGCTCCTGCTGCTCGTCCCGCTCATGCCCGGCCTGGAGGGGGCGGTGGCGATGCTGCTCGCGCGGCATCTCCTGTCGCAGCTGGACGTGCCCACCCGCCAGTCCTACACGATGGCGATCATCGACCCCGGCGAGCGCGCGGCGGCCGCCGGGGTGCTGTCGGTCGCGCGCAACGCGGCGGCAGCGGTCGCGCCCGCCCTCGCCGGGCCCACGCTGGCGCTGCCGGCGCTGGGCCTGCCCTTCCTCGTCGCTGGCGGCCTAAAGATCGTGTACGACCTGACGATCCTGGCACTGTTCCGCCACGTGCGCCCGCCGGAGGAGATGGGCCGCCATGCCTAGAGCGGCCATGTCACCCGCGTCGGGCCAGGCCTCGCGCTTGGGAGCGTGTAGCCGCGGGAAAGGCTTTATCATAGAGGCACCCTGGGGCGCGCGCCGGCGGGACACGCCCGGCCGGCGCGGCGCCACCCCACCGGTGGGGAGTAGAACCATGGGCCAGATCGTCGCGGCAATGGCGTCCTGCCACGCCCCGGCACTCTTCCTGCGGCAGCCCGGCGAGGATCCGGCGCAGCTCGAGGCGACGATCGCCGCGATGCGCCAGCTCGGGCGGATCCTGGACGCGACGCAGCCGGACGCGCTGATCATCCTCGGCCTCGACCACCTCGAAGCGTTCTCCCTCTCTGTCTCCCCCACCTTCACGGTGGTGGTGGCGCCCTACGTGGAGGGCTCCTTCGGGCCAAAGCAGTACCGCGTGCCGGCGCACCAGGAGCTGGGCCGCGCGCTGCTCGAGGGGCTCCTGCGCCGCGAGTTCGACGTCGCCTTCTCCCAGCGGGCCTTCATGGGCCACGCCTTCGTGGTCCCCTTCGAGTACATCCTCGAGGAGCGCCCGATCCCCGTCGTCCCGCTCTTCGTCAACGTGTATGTGCCGCCGCTGCCGCAGCCGCGCCGCTGCTACCGGCTGGGTCGCGCGCTGGCCGAGATCATCGGCACGCGGCCCGAGCGGGTGGCGCTGCTAGCCAGCGGGGGAATGTCGCACTACCCCGGGACCGAGAAGTATCCCTACCCGGAGTTCGCCTTCGACCGCTGGGTGCTGGAGGTGCTCGAGCGGGGCGAGGCCTCCCGCCTGCTGACGCTCACCCTCGACAAGCTCGATGCCATGGGGAACACCGAGCTGCTGACCTGGTATGTGCTGTTCGGGGCGATCGGCGACCGGCCGGCGGAGGTGCTCACCTACCAGCCGACCTGGCACCACGGCCTGGGGGTGGTGAACTTCCCGCTGCCCCAGCCGCAGGAGG